>Ga0208820_1000007_pt1 | contig 289212 bp, 276 predicted proteins | sample June2015DPH_16_5_FD_184713 | JGI IMG/M metagenome (GOLD analysis project Ga0208820, IMG submission 184713) | Peatland microbial communities from SPRUCE experiment site at the Marcell Experimental Forest, Minnesota, USA - June2015DPH_16_40... | ecosystem: Environmental > Terrestrial > Soil >...
ATCGATCGAGCTTACCGACACCCCCTGCACTTGAGGAGCCTGAAGCGTCAATACAAAAGCGGCCCCCACGATGGCGATAACGATAATGATGACGGCTATTATCGCGACGATAGTCCGTGTCCGCATAACCAATAAACATGCTTTTTGACTATATATAGGAACCGAAATGATCGATCAGGCCTGTTTGGCAGAGCTGAGAAATGCGTACGGGCGTCGTCGAAAGGCGGAGGTACCAGAACCCGCTGCCCTCATTGCTTGCGCTGTTCCTTTTGCAGCGCGCTCGTCGGTGTCAGTGTGGCCAGCGGCATCGCTTGTTGCAGCAGGCATCAAAACGAAGCTCCAGCGGGCGACAAAACTCTGCACGAGTTTTCACAGTTGCGTCGTTGCATTCGTAGTCCATCGCGCAGTAGTACTGACAGCTGGCGATTTTTTGACGAGCGCAAAGACTTGTGCACACCATCGGAGGGATTGACTCCCTTTTTTATCCGTCAACCGCCCTCGAAAGCCTTCAACAAACTAGGAAGCTTTAGAAGTCGTGAATCACCTTTTTATGTTCGGAATGGTAATCTTTAGGATCGCAAAAACGCTGTTCTTATGAATGCAGCCTGGAAAGCTTTTATATGGCTTTACCAGCATCGCCTTATCTTAGCTGAAAATGAAGGCTGGGAGATTTGGCTTTGACTGATGTGAAAGAAAGCGACACCGTGGAATATAAGTCCGCACCAGTGGTACGAGTTTCAGCGGACGAACGGACCCCCAAGATTCGGCAGATCATCTTTGTCGCCTTGATTTCGGCCCTCTTCGCACTGGTTTGGCTAGAAACGTTAGGTCTTCTCAACACAGCATTCTGGCAGAACAACTTCGTCGTAGCCAACCGCTGGATGATCCCCGTCCTCGTCCTATTCTTCTCGCTGCTTGTTGGGCTCGTGGGGAAGTACATGCGCGCCCCGAACGTGATCCACGGCACCATGGAAGATGTCCTGACGGACCCGAACTTCAATCCCGATTTCACGACGTTTCCCGGCGCGTTGCTCACGTCCTTTTTCTCGATGCTTTCAGGTGCGAGCGTCGGCCCTGAAGGCCCTCTCATCTTTCTTGTGGTGGACATCGCCGCGTGGATCGGCACTAAGCTCAAGTTGACGGGGCAAACGCTGCTAGGCTTCGCTGGGGCTGGCCTCGCCTCGGCCCTCAACGGAATTATCGGCAACCCCCTCTTCGCTGCGTTGTTCTCCAGTGAATTGCAGGGAGGTGAGAAGGGAGGCTTGCAGCTGATCGCGTGGAACTTGGTCGCTGGCGTGATCGGCTACATCTTCTTTGTGCTGATCGGGTACCCGGGATTTGCCTCAAGCATAGCTGCCTCCCCAGCGAATGTGCTGACGATTCCATACGCAGTCGCTGCGGTAATCCTCGGCATCATAGGCGCTCTGCTGGCTATCTTTATCGGCATTTCGTTTCAGGTCTTTGGGAGGATCATGGACCGTGTTTTCAAAGACCGGTTCATCGAACGGGTTATGGCGGCGGGGGTGATCATTGCCATCGTCGGATACTTCGTTCCGGAAGTGCTGTTCTCCGGCCAAGCTGAGATTCACCCGATCCTCGCTAACCCGGTAGCATACGGGGTTCTATTCTTGCTGGGCTTGGCGATCCTCAAGGTCCTTCTTCTAGGACTCTCGTTCAAGAGCGGGTACCTCGGGGGACCCATATTCCCGACGTTGTTCGCTTCTACAATGATAGCCCTCGCTATCAGCCTGCTGTTTCCGAGCGTGCCTACCGGCTTGCTTATCACAACTGTGATAGCAGCGGCTGTGACTCTCGTGCTAGGTGCGCCTTTTGCCGCCATCTTGCTGACGATCACCGTGGCGACCTCGAACACGTACGAACTGGGGTACATAGGCTTGGCAACCGCCACGGCGCTTGTTATTGGCACGGCCTTTAAAACACGCATGGCGCAGCGTACTGCGAAGCGCCTAGGACGATCAAGAGACGGAGGAGCGACTTAAGTACAGCGCCTAGGCGATAAACCTTCACGTGAGAAGCTAGCTCGCGCGTTCAGGGAACGATAACTTACGGTAGTCTTACGTGAAGATTTTTAACCGAATGCCACCTGCTTTTTCCCACAGTTCAACGAGCTTCGCTAAGCAGACTTGCGACTGCTCCTGCTCTGACTTAAGCAGACGAGGCTGAAATGACATAAGCGGTCCTCGCCACTCTAAGATAGTTAGCTCCGGTTTATGCTGAGCGTTTCAAGCGTAACGATTTTATCGATCTGTATAATGTTGCTGTAAGTCGGGTTTTGAATCGCGATTTTTGTGTACTCTTGGTGCATCGTAGGCTGTCCAGCGACCAGCTGGTACGCTCTCGCTTGGAGGGACGTCACATTCGTCGTGAGGACGTACCCGGACTTATTGAGGCTTTGCACGTAGTTCGTTGCGTCGTCAATGGTTTGGAAACGGATTATAGTTTGGTTGTCAGTTACGCTCGTGCTTGTTGTCAGGTTGTACCGCACCACAACATTAACCGTGGTGTCGTTTCGCCACTTCACGTCCCACGAGAGGACGGTTGTGTTGTTCTTAAACTCTCCATAAAGTGACGATACATACTGCGTAAGAAACGCGTCATGTTGTTCGCTCGTTTGTGAGGCAGCCGTTGAGGGCGTGGGTGAAGTGTTGTTTGCTAGAGGCGAGGTGCAACCTGCTACCAACACGGCCCCAGCCACGATGAGCGCGATCAACAAGGCCCAGTATGGCTTATTCATTTTGAAGTCTCCTTTCGGCATCATCGGATTCGACTGTTGCTAATTGACTCACCACCAACAAATAGCGCAACAGCCTTATTTCTTATAGACCGCCAGTTTTAAAAAAGCAGCGGTGCTGTACGCGTCAAGTTCGGGCAGCTACCGACGAAGGTCCCACTACGAAAGCCAAAGGCCTAACCGATAAAATGCCCCTGCATTGTGCATTTGCAGGCCCAGTCTGCCAGAGAGCTTGTGGTCTGTCGGATCTCCGTAGTTACCCGCTTTTTGAGAAGGCGCGGCGTGTTCTTGCCCCGGGCGCTTGCATCAGCGCTGCTTTCAGCACGCGGAGGGGGAGCGCATCACGATAAGGGCGTGAGTGTGAAAGGGGGCGAAGGATGAGTTAAATACGTCGGCGCACATAAGGATCCTCGTAAATCGCCTAATCGACAAGGAGGTGAAAATCAAATGGCTAAAGAAAAAGCTTCTATGTGGTTGCGCATAGTCGAGATCATCGTAGGTCTAATCATACTGGTTCTAGGGGCCTACGCAGTTATCTATCCAGGAGCAGCGCTGGGCCTTCTTATAGGCTTCATGTCATTTGGCTTGCTTGTTCTCGGAGCAATAGAGTTCACTCGAGTTTTTGCGTCAGGGATTTCCGGATGGCGACGACTGTTAAACCTGATTCTATCGATCATCGCTGTATTACTCGCTCTAGCAGTACTCATCAATCCACTCATATACGGATCGTTGACCCTCGTTTATCTACTAGCGCTGGGATTGATCTTCGTTGGTTTCGCGAGCATCGGACGTGCCAGCCCGGGAGCGATATTGATCGGCATCATCGCCATAGTCCTCGGTTTTGTCGTGCTGGTCTATCCGCCGCTCGGCTTGGGACTTGCCGTAGCATTGCTGGCCGTAGCTCTGATCATATTTGGGTTAGAGGCAATAGTATCAGGCCTCCTAGGGAGATGGGTGTAATCCCCTCCTTCTCTTTTTTTGTGCGACCCCAACGAGCCGAGGTACGCAGGGCTCGATGTGCGCGTATTGAACGAAACACGTTGAATTTGGTCGACTAGACGGCTAATGCACGCCTAGAAAGCAATCTCTAAATAATTTATGCTTTGATGAACAAGCATATAGTGGTTCCACTTGGCGTTATAACGATTCCGCGAGGTACACTTCACGTCGCTGTAGTGCTAAAGAGGTGGTTATGATTCGCCACGCACAGAATAAAACAGCGAGACTTTTCGGGAGCCTCGCTGCGCTAAATACGCAACAACTCGAACCTCGCTTCAAGGCTCGTAAGCGGATCACGCAGAGTCATTTCGCAACTTTTATTGCATGCGGCAGTAGTTAACTCGACACACCGTGCGGTTGGGGCGACCACATCGAGTGTCTCTAGCTCAAGAGGGACTATGAAGCCTACAGAGAAGCTTGCGGAATTGTTTGAGTTTTTCAACATTTTTGCGAGAATCCGTCGCCTCAACGAGGTTTTCAGCCTGAGCTCGAGAATTCGCTATTTGTACGAAGTCCTGTGCTTTATCCTCATCATTTTTGATGCCTTTTTCTTGTTCATTACGGTCATTTTTCCCCTAAAAGCAGGCAGCTTACAGGCAATAGCGACGTTTGACGCGGTCGTGGTGCTCTTTTTGTGGGTAGAATACCTGTTTAGGGTAAACGAGCAGGACGACAAGTGGAGCTACATGGCGCACCAGTGGACCGACATTCTCGCTATCATTCCTTTTGATTACATTGCTCTCGTCTCGTTCGGGGTCGCCCTGCCGCTGACACTCGTCTTCAAGCTTTTGCGACTCGTACGAATCGTCGCTCTTTTGAGGTTCTCACGGCGAATCGAAAAAGAAGTCCTCGCTTTTGCTGAAAAGACCCGACTCATTTACGGCTTGGCCGTCTACCTGCTGGTCATCATCGTTGGCGCGCTTCTGTTCTATTCGATCGAATCGCCCGTTAATCCCAGCGTCGGCAGCCCTAACGATGCCCTGTGGTTTATGATCGTCACTATGACGACAGTTGGCTATGGGGATATCGTGCCTCACACGGGGCTTGGCAGGATTATCGCGGTCATCGCAATGATCTCTGCCATCCTATTTGCCAGCCTTGTGACGGCCACCACCACGACGGCCCTCCTTGAGCAGTTCAGGGCCGACCGAGAAAAAGTCACCGAAGCAAGCAAAGAGACCATCGGAAACGTCCTTGAGCAATTAAGAGCAATAGAGGGGCGTTTAGACAAGCTGTCCACGTTGGAGGACCGTACTGACGAAATCAAGGCTGACCTCGCTGAGCTCAAAGGGATGCGAGCAGAGGTCCAGGGCCTGAAAGAATCGGTCGATGCGAAGAAGCGCGAAGAGTGAGTCTTTGGACATCCCCGTCGTGCGTTCGTGCTTGAGTGCTGCGTCAAAAAAAGTCGCACTCGCCATTAGCCTGCTTTTTCCGAGCCTGCCCCGCTTTGCTTTTCACGTGCACGGTAGCCGCCACGATCGCGCTTGTATTACGCGCGCCCCTCGCAGCCATCCTGCTGACCGTTACCGTTGCTACGGCCAACCCGTATGAGCTCAGATATATCGCCCTCGCCCCCGCGACCGCGCTCATAATTGGAGCGGCTGTTGGGCAGCGGATGACGCGGCGTGCTGCACGTCAAGCCAGACCCGCAGCAAGTCGCTCGAACTGATCTTGCACAATCGAACGATAAGGGCTAGGCTAAGCGGATTATAGTAAATCCTCTCAATATCCAGCACGTCCGACTTGAGACTTCTCGTGGCGAATCATAAAGAACTCTCCCGCTCGGCGCTCTTGAATTTTGGTGCAACTGCAAAGCGTTACAACGCGTTGGTCGCCAACAAGTTCGCGTAGCAGCGTTGTTTTTATTTACCCATTCTCCTTGTACGAGCCGGGAGTTGCGAAACGTCGCGCAGTTCGGGAGCATCGGAGTCCATTGCAGCCACCCTGCGAGCGTACAGGGAGGCGCCTGGTTGGGCGGAGATGCCATGCGCAAAAACGCTAAAGATCACGGTCACGAGGACGATTGTCGCGATCTGTGGCGCGAGAGCAGCGAGTGCCGGTTCCTCCAAGGCGACGAGCACGAGAACGATTGACGCAAGGCCACGCGGCCCGAACCAGCCCAGAAACAGCACGGAGCTCCGGCGCAGCTTTGTGCCAACAAGAGAGATGGCAACGGGCAGCATCCGGATCACCGTCAGGCTCAGAATCGCGTAGAGCACGATCGTCCAGTCAAGCGTTCCAAGCAGGGACGTTGCCACAACGCCGACAAGGAAAAATACCGCCAATAGGAGGAGCTCTCCCTCAGCCTCGCTGAAGTCGGTAGCTGCCTCCTCGACATCACCGACTAAAGCCCCTGTTGCGAACCCTCCGACAAAAGCTGCAATGAAGCCGCTGCCGCCAATTGGGCCTGCTAAGCCCCAGGCGAGGATAGCGAGCGCCAAGAAGCTCAGGCGCGTAAAGGTCCTCGTCATCCAGCCACGTTGCGTAGCGATTCTGATCAGCCAGCCTCCGACGACGCCGACCAGAATGCCGACGATCACACCAATGCCTATCTGCTCCGCAGCGACTGTCCAAAAGCTGGGGGGCTCGACGCCTTCTTGAATCGCGGCAAGCGCGAGGAACACCAGGAGGAAGGGCACCGATCCGCCGTCGTTCAAGCCGCTTTCCACGTTGAGCGCCTCACGAATGCGAATGGGCACACGTTCGCTGGTCACGATCGCTTGCCCAAGGCCCGCGTCGGTCGGGGCGAGGACTGCCCCTATAATTGCTGCCTGCCAAATGGTAAGGTTGGTGAACAGGAGCGCGGCAATGGCCGCACCAGCCGCAATCGTCAGCGGTAGACCGATAATAAGCAGACGGGCAGGCAATTCGGCGTTTACTCTAAACAACGAAATGTTGATTCGCGACGCATCGGTGAACAGGACCAGTACAAGGGCGATGGTGCCGACAAGCAGCAGGAACTCAGTGTTGAGTGATGAGCTGACGACATGCGAGGCGCCCAGCAACATGCCCGCAGCGATGAACGCCATAGGCGCCGTCACCTCGAGTCTCTCAACGCGACGCGAGACGAGCGCGAACCCAAAGACAATAGCGGCGAAAATAGCGAATTCTGTTTCGAACATCGCGGTCGTATCTCCGCAGCGTTGCGCCCCGATCGAGGTACTGCTGCTCCGTAGGTGCCGTGACAGCAGCTCCTTGGAACCCACTAAGACGTAGACGTCCGTCGCGGAATCGTCGCGCACGCCCAAAAGCGGGCCGGCTTGGCGGTTGTTGATCGAAGCATAAATTACTTAAAGATTGCCATCCAGACGCGCATTTCCGTCTAACGGACAAAATTCAGTTTTTTCGTTCGAGACGCGTCGAGCTTGTACCGCATCAGCTCATTGAGATGGCACAAAAAAAAGAAGGAGGGGCTTACACCCATCTCCCTAAGATGCCTGATACTATTGCCTCTAACCCAAATATGATCAGAGCTACGGCCAGCAAAAGTACTGCAGTGGCTACGCCAAGCGGAGGATATACGAACACGACAAAGCCGACTACAACTGCAATGATGCCGACGACTATCATCCCTGGAGTGGCGCGTGCGATGGCCACGAATCCCAAAAAGATCAACGCCAGTCCTACCAGCCAAGCTAGGGTTAATCCTCCCCAAATGAGCGGGGAGACAAGTATTGCTATTGCGAGTAGAAATACGATCACTGATAGAATCAAGCGTATAAGTCGCTGCCATCCTGAGATGCCTTCTGAAAAAATCCGGGCGAATTCTACAAAGCTTAGAACAAGGAGCCCGAATGCAAGGAAGCCGATGAGAGTCGCTGCCGCTACTCCGGGATACGCAATTACGTAGCCACCCAGCACAAGCACGATTAGACCGATGATGATCTCTGTTATACGTAGCCACATTGAAGATTTTTCTTCAGCCATTTGATTTTCACCTCCTATTCGCAAGATCGTGCGAGTTGTTGTGATTTATGGGTATTTAACTCACTCGAATTGAAACTAATTGCAAGAAAAAAAGAGGCCCAACTGAGGAAAGAGCAGGCGAAGTTAGCAAGATAGTTCTCTGAACTTAACTCGTGGTGGTTTGTATGATATTCGCTAAGCGTGAACGCCGGACTAATGTATTCTCTCTTTTTTGGCCGCACCTGCGACTTTAACTGCGAAAAAAAGAACCGTAAAAGATAAAGCCAAAAAAAGCGCTGTTGTACCGCCCAGCCGCGCTTGGTTAGCACATCTGATGGATTCCTGCGCGCGCATAGTCCAGAATTACGCGAATAGTCCACAATTGGTAGATATTCTCCCGAGTTTTCGATGGAAGAGAAGCCACAGTTCAAATGGGGAGTCGTCTTAGTTTCGTGCATAGCCATCTTCATTATCGTTCTCGATAGCTCCGCTATGAATGTGGCCATATCGGCTGTGGTCGTAGACTTACACACCGATTTGAGCACTATCCAGGCTTTGATCGCGATATATGCGCTCACAATGGCATCGCTCATGCTTGCCGGAAGCAAGCTGCAGGACGTTTTGGGGAGGAAGAAGACTTTCTTTATCGGCCTCATCGTGTACGGAATCGGCACAACTACGGCGACTTTGAGCGTTAACGTCTTTATGCTCCTCATCGGCTGGTCGCTTCTCGAAGGCATAGGTGCGGCGCTGATGTTACCCGCGACGACCACAATGGTAAGTGCGGCGTATGAAGGCAAAGACCGACTAACGGCATTTGGCATCTGGGGTGGCATCGCCGCTCTGGGGGCTGCTATCGGTCCCCTCTACGGCGGAGCTCTGACGTCTTTTGCCACCTGGCGATTAATCTTTGCGTTCGAACTACTCGGCGTCCTTGCGGTACTCTTGATGAGATCGTTCCTGCACGAGTCAACGCCACGTCTTACGTGGAGCGACATAGATCTCGGAGGCGTCGTGCTCTCAGTTACCGCGCTGTTCTGTCTCGTATTCGGCATTTTGCTCCTCGGCTCCCCGCAGTACTGGCAACTCGTGCCCGTGTTCATAGTCGTCGGCCTCATCGTTTTTGCCGGCTTCCTCCTTTGGCAGAGGCGACGCATAAGCCACCACGTGGAGCCCTTGCTCGACATCTCAGTGCTCAAAAATCGACTCTATATCTTGGGCAATGCGGCTAGTGTGATCCAACAAGCCGCTTTCGCCGGCGTGCTGTTTATCTTACCCGTATTTTTGCTGCAAGTCACTGGCGAGAGCGCATTTATGACGGGTGTGGCATTGCTCCCCATGTCGCTTGCAATTTTCGTCCTATCCGTCACTGGGGGCAGACTCTCATCCATTGTACGACCCAAGGTCGTCATCCTTATCGGATTTCTGATCTCTGCTGCAGGCGCGTACCTTTTGAGCAGCGTATTTAGCCAGAGCACTCAGATTGTTGACATCATCCCTGGCACAGTGATATTCGGCCTTGGAGTGGGGTTGTTGCTCTCTCAGTTGACGAATCTCACCATGTCCGCGGTGCGGAGAGACCAAGAGATCGATGCCTCAGGATTTCTCAACACAGCAAAGAACTTGGGCTACTCCGTGGGCACAGCGCTCATCGGCGTTCTACTCCTCGTGGGAATCTTCGACGGGCTCGTTTCGGGGATCAGCTCCTCCACGCTAGTGAGTAACACGACGACTCAAGAGCAGATACAACAGAATCTCTACGCGTACGCCCAAAATATGCAGACGACCGCGCCGGCGAGCATCCCCCAGAGTCTGATTCCTGAAGCGCAGCGCATCGTAGACAGTACGATCAGCTCGGCAATGCACCTCACCTTCGTCGCACTTAGTCTCACACTGCTCCTTGGGTTTGTGATCGTCCTGTTTCTGCCGAGACAGGCAAAATAGCGACGCGGTCACACAGGACCTGCTCACGGGTCCGGTGGCGCTGGTGCAGGACTGTCGTCGAAGCGCAAGTTATCGCTTGATTATTGGCAAGCCAAGCAGCTCTGGATTAACATCGTAGGTCCAAGGCGATCCGGAATTCTTCCAGCCGTTCTTCATCCGTTTCCCGTGGTTTACGCTTCCGGGGTCGTTGACCTTGTCCCCCTCCATGCCATCGATGATGTTGTAGACGTTCACAAACCCAACGTTGGCAAGCGCGTTGACCGCCTTAGCGCTACGGCCCCCTGCCCGGCACATGACGAGGAGCGTGTCGGTGAGCGCGTGCAGATCCTTCACGCGGGAGATGAAATCGGGATTGGGCTCCACAACGAACTCGTTGTTGGCAGGGTCCCACTGGTGTTTCACGAAGACGAGGGGAAGGTTCCTCGCCATTGCCGCATGGCCGACGAAAACGTACTCCTCAGGGGTGCGAACGTCGAGGATGTTGACCCGCTCGGGCCCAGTCTTCCACATCTCATAAGCCTCTTTCGCCGTCACATAAAGCCCCAAACTTGTCTGCTTTTTTTCAGGCACTTGGTGGTTTGACTTCGAGGCAGGTTTCTTATGATCGGTCATTAGCTTATCTCCTTTTCAGTTTTTTCGCCAAATTAGTCTTCACTGTACTACCTACGCCAATCAGACACGCGTAATGGCGCAGATATTGCGCAGTGAGCGGGCCGGTTGAACTATAGTCTACCACCATCGAAGAGGCAGACCTTAGCCATCGCCCCGCTGACCGCAACTGAACTCCTTCTTTTTCGCGAGGTCGCTAAAAGAGCGGGCAGTCGCATCCCCCTCTTTTCTTGCTTCGTTAGCCACAAGCGCGGACCCACTATCGTTCGTTGCAGATCTACATACTAAACGCTGATGACGATTTCCCAGCTGAGAGGGCCCGGCCATCTGGTGAATTTGTTGCGTCGCGCAACCTTACCCTAAGCTCTCAACGCCAGGTCACGTCCACGGGCTTTCGCACAGGTATTCGGTTATATGTTTCAGTTGGATATCCAATAACGAACGTTCCATATGGAAAATACCCTTCCGGGCGGCCCAAGGCCTCAATCAATGGTGGGTAAGCCTCACTGGCTGTGTTGATACTGCCGGCAAACGTTGTTCCCAAACCGAGTGCGGTTGCCGCCAACTGAACATAGGCGATGGCAATCATGGCAGCCGGAGGCGCTGTGCGCTCAGCTATAGGAGCGTAGGCCTGAATAACGCAGGGAGCCCCCCTTGAAATGAGATCCTTGCCAGCTTCCCACGGCTTAATGAACAGTTCCAGCTTTGCTTCCTGATAAAGTGCAGGGTTCGCATCCTTGACGCTCTTCATCCAGTCAATTGTCAACCCGGCGATCCAGTGAACCTCAGCGGGATCGTCGATCACGAGCCAGCGGATCAACTGACGGTTCGCTCCATTTGGAGCGTAGCGAGCAATATCCAGCAGCTGCAGGATCTTTTCCCTCTCGACTGGTTTGTTGATGTAGCCACGAATGGCACGCCTCGAGATGAGGAACTGTCTTACCTGATCCCATCTGGGAATAAGGTGAATATCGATCGATTCGCAATCCTCAGGCCCCATCGAACGCTGATGCATAGCCCCTGTGGGACAGATAGCTACGCAATGGCCACAGTCTATACAGAGGTCCCACGCGTCCGCGGTCGGGACGGGGAATTGATCCCAAGTGATTATCCTCCCGGGACAGGCTCGGATGCAACTCCCGCAGTTAATGCATAAACTCTCATCAACCTTGATGCTAGTGTCTAGTTTGTAGGATGTGTTCATTTTTGCCTCCACTTATCTGCCGAGACCTCTTTGTGCCGAACTTCCGCCCGACTACCCGAGCCGCAGCCCAGACGCCAGGGGCTCAGACACCTCAGGAAGCTTCGCCGCGGTCACCTTCTGCCACTGTTCCTCGAGCAGTTCTCTCGCCGCCTGTTCAAGGAACTCCGGTGCGGCCCACTCATGTACATCAAAGCCGTTCTTGATGTAGCCGTGGCTTAGCATGAAGTCCTTCCCGATCTCAATGGCGGCCAGGTTCTGGGGCGACAGGGTGGGCACCATGTCGATGTCCCTGATGCCTCGGTACGTGTCCTCGACGTCCAGGTAGAACGTCTGCTTGTCGAGGATCGCAGCGGCGGCGTGCTTGTGCTCGTTAGCCCAGCGCCCGACCTTGATCATGCCTTTCATGAACGTGACGACGAGCTCGGGGTGCTGCTCGGCCATGACGTCCGTGCACGTGATGACGGCAGGAACGTTGCACACCTGCAGGGTCCAGTCCGGATACTTGGACAGGTCCTCGATCGCCTTGAACTTGCCCGTTGCCTCCTGGAGATGCTGCAAGGGGCCGCTCTGGGTGTAGATCGCATCGACGACACCCTGCTCCAGCGCCACCTCCAGCGGACGGAAGGCAAGGTCGTGCTTGTGGTCCCGCTTGAGCCACAGTTCAGAAGGGTTGTCCATGGGCTCGAGCATCTCGGGATCATCATACCAGTCATCCGGGTAGGGGAACTCCACGATCTCGACGTCGTCGCGGGTCATGTCGTTCAGCATTAGCATGAGCTCGATGCCTTGTTCCTCCTGGATCCGCCACCAGTCGTTCTTGATGGTGTTCAGACTCTTCGTGAGGCCGATCTTCTTGCCCTTCAGATCTTTCATCTGGTAGATGTTGTCCCGGGCACGCACCATCATGCAGCCGCCTTCGTACACCTGCGTCGCCCCAAGGAGCCTGGTCCTGCGGATATCCGCGTGAACGTGGACGGGGGGGAATAGACCGCCGAAGCGGATGAGGTTATCGAGGTTGTGGATGTAGTGGGGGTAGAAGTCGTTCTCGCGGCGGGAGCGGAAGAAGGCGTACTGGACGCCGATCTTCTTGAACTCCTCTCTGGTCCAGCCCAGTTCTTGGTCGACGTTGCTGGCGGACACGAGGGGACAATTGGTGTAGTACACCTCTTTCCAATTCAACGGTACAGTGTTGAATTTCTTTGCTTCTTTAGCCATAATAGAATTCCTCCAGTTGTTAGATATTACTCAATTCTTGATTTGTATTATATTACGCTAGATTTTTTTACGCATCAGCGGACAGAGGGTAAACCTCGCTATTCAAGGTCTGTGCTCGGTCGCTTGCTACAAACAGATTATGTTTTTGATGACCCAGGAGCTTGGGTAATGATTTGTACCGCATCCACAATCTCTGGCAGCATCTCTGCCGGAAATCCCATAACCATCTCATCCTCAACAATCCCTGAAAACGTTCTTGAACCATCGCAACCGAGCGAAAAGTTCGGCTTTCCCGTGAGATAGGTCTGCGCGACCGCGTCCGAGCAGACCGACTGGATACCGGAGAACTCGGCATGCGCTCTTCCTCCCACCCGGAATAACGAAGATTGCGCAAGTTTCAGCATAGCCCATGGATTGGTGATAATAACAATTACCTGCGGGGTGAACGGTGTCTTCTCCAAGGGAGCATACATGGTCGCATAGGTCTCTCCGATGGGAAGGTGTGGTACGCTGTCCATCGTCCTTTTACTGGAGGTTACACTCGCAAATTTCCCCAGCTTAAAATAAAACTTGCCCGTCTTTAGGGCCGGTGTAAGATCCCTGAGTCCTAGAGCGAAGGAACCGCCGTTACATTCGTGTTTATCCGCAGTAGCATAAAATACCCCGCCCTCGTTCCTCGCAAGGCTCACCATCATACAGTGCCTGATTCTTTTATCGATCTCTGGCATCCCGGGGGGGATGTCGTCCTTCGTCGTCGCGAAGCCCAATGCGACGGGAGCTCCTTTCATCTTCAGGGAGGTCCTGAGGATTTCAGATGACTCTGCGTAATCCATTTTGATTTTTAGTGATTCGTCTCCCATAGGTGGGTGTCTCCTGATGCTTTGCTCATACGTAAGAATTTATTACTTAAGTACTGGGTGGCTCGCACATATGTCGAGCTAGATACATCGTCTACTGAATCCAGCCCCGCTAGAAACGGAAGATCAAGGAGATCCGGATGATTTGCCGAGTCAATTTGGAAGGCCGATTATTACTTAGTCAGGATTTTCGGCCATAGACCTGCTTTTTCTTTAAACAGATGCAACTATAGTGACGGAGACCCAAAGTGGGCCGTGGCGTATAATCGCGCGTGCTAACCTAATTAAACGCCTATGAGCTCATACCGAAAGCAGCGGAGACTTCACTGAGAACTGCCTTTTCTGCCTCACTAACCATGACGCCGCCGCTCTCTTTAGCAGCTTCAGCTACCTTTTGTCCTACCGCCAAGACCCACTGTTTGTAGGCGGTTGCCTCCTCTAGAGCAATCTTGGATAAGCTTGCTGAAGCAGCCTTACATGCTTCGACGGTCTTGGTTCTGTAGTCTGTTTTATCCTGGTTGAATAAGTTCTGCTGCTGCTTAACCAGTTCCTTGGCCCGTGACTGCATCTCGCCCGATACCGTGGCAACGACATCGCTGCTACTTGCAGCTGCCAGCTTTGACGGTTCGGTCAGCATGGTCTTAGACTCGCCAAAGGCACCCAAGAGTGATGGAGAAGCAGTCACTATAGCGAATGAGACTGCATAGGGAAGGCTCAGCAGCTGCTGCCATTCCTCATCGGTAAAATTCTCTTTGATCCCCATAATCTACCCCCTGTTTGTTCACAATAGCTTTAAACAGTCTTTGTAGCCCGAGTTGTGACCTATATATATTGGTTTTGAGATCGGGCTGTGGCCTACAAACTAGAACAAGCTAGACCAAAAACCCCACCGCAGAAGTGCACCGGCAATCACGACAAACAAAAAGAAGAGGATTATAATTATAGTTACGGCCCACCACTTCCAATCCATATTTCACCTCCTCTTGAACATGCGTGTGCCAATTGGATTGGTTCAAATATAGTTCTGGCGCTTCAAGATTTAAGGTGAAAAGTACTTTCGCGCAGCTTTTTGGTTAGTGGTCCCGGTCTACTAAAAACTATGACATATTGCGCCCGTGCGCTCTTTACGTGGACTGTAAAAGACGAGCTGACCAAGACAGAGTTGCGTTTCATTGTGAGCTATATCGGCGTTTTGGCTCTTACAAACCACAAGGGTATCTCAACGTCTTGTAGCGCGGAATAGCAGCACATTTTGCCGCTAATATCGCCATTAGAAAAAAAACACAGATGAAATATGCCATGCGATCCATGTGATTAGCACCGAGTAGGAGGGAGAAAAAGCTCACCAAGGCGTTAGTTTTGACGGACGGCGAAGCGGACTTACTAAGCCGTGCGCTTGAAGAAGTGAAGACCAACCTTTGAGGAGTCCCAGATTAGCCTAGATGATTTGGGGGCTCTCAACGCTCTTGTTTCACATTTCAGGGACGCAGAGAAGTTAGAGCTGGATAAGGAAGCACGTCAAATATCTGTCAACCCATTGAGCAAACGCCTTTTTCTGGGGCATATTATCGATAGAGAAGGCAGCACGGACACAGCGAGCGGCTCGCGGCAAGGCTGAACGTCTCCACGAGCGACGCTGCGGCTGCGTAGAGAACGGCACGGTTTGAATCAAATGCGTAAAAACAGAAGCGTCGCCATCTAGCTGCGGTCAGTTTCCCACCGCGCTGATAGCCGTCATTAAGGTGCCGTGTTCATGCCCTCTAAAAAATAAAGGAAATCGAAAAAAAAGAAAGAATAGCTTATTGGAACACGCTTTGCTTTATGTCGCTGCCGCCGTTTCGAAGGCCGGTCTGTACACCCTCTATTTGCGTCTGTGATGCACTGCAACCGCCGCTCCCTTGTGTTCTATGACGTCATCATCCTTCTTGTCATCATCCTTCTTTTCTCTGTGATGATGAACGGCTGCGGCTTTTCCCACTGGTCCTACCAAGTTTTTCACCTCCCTTACGTCGCTGCGATGGGTGTTGATTTAACTGTTCCTCTCTTAAAGCGCATTGGAGAGGCAAATCCTGATGCCGTGGCACGCCGTAACGTACTAAATTTGTAATAAAATTTCAAATAGGTTTTAGTTATACTATGGCTGCCCCGGTTTAGAATTTCTAAGGCTGTGAAACCGCCCCGTGCAATGGGTCGATGCTTGGTCCAAATAAGTTCATGTGACTTTTCTAAATGCTTATTGCTCTAAGTTGCCCCGATGATAGCGAGTTAAAGGAAATGTTTTCAGCGGGGCTTAACGAGGAGGAGCTAAGACGCGCGAATGTAGCCAGCCGTAAGGTCACGATAAACGTTATCAACGTATTGCAAGATAAGCATGTCCGCTACTGACCATTCAGACCACATGAACAAAGTACCAAAGCACATTGGCGTCATACCTGACGGGAACCGACGATGGGCAATAGAGAGAGGATTGCCCAAGGAGGCTGGTTATGAGGCTGGTTTGCCGCCAGGCCTTGAAGTTTTGCGGCTTTGCATCAAGGCGGGGATAAAGGAGGTTACTGCTTATGGCTTTACTCAAGATAATACAAAGAGAGCAGAACACCAAAGGAAAGCCTTCCAGAAAGCCTGCATCGACGCTGTGGAGATTATTAAAGGTGAAGATGTTCGCTTTCTCGTTTTAGGAGACACAGAATCCGCCATGTTCCCCAAAGAGCTTCTCCCTTACACAACATGCACGACATTTGGCGAAGGGACAATGAAGGTGAACTTCTTGGTCAATTATAGTTGGCAATGGGATCTGCAAGCTCGCACACACTGGCCGCAGAAAAAGACACGGTCGCCGAGCGTCATAAAGATGCTCCGCTCGTCCGATATTTCGCGCATCGATCTCATTATCCGATGGGGGGGCAGACGCCGATTAAGCGGCTTTTTGCCAGCACAAGCAGTATATGCCGATATCTACGTCATTGATGAGCATTGGCCAGCTTTTAAGCCAGAACATTTTTACGCGGCGCTCGATTGGTATAAAAAGCAAGATATCACGCTTGGAGGATAACGACATAGGGCGATCAATTCATCGGCGGAGTCGAGTTTAGGAAGCAATTGTGTTGATTCTCTGGATCCCTTGCCCGACCACCCTCAGTTTCTCGTTTTCGAGTTGATCCAAAAAAAAGAGTCCGCTTTCGCTAAACGTTTTTCACGATCCGACAATTTTTTGCGACGCTGGTTTTTTCTTTCAAAACGGCCGCGAGCGCGAACTGCGAAGGTAATGGTAGCTGCTGAGTTTAGCGCTGGATAATTTGTGGTTTTGCAGTGTTGCGCGTTCAACGGGGTTCGGCGCGAGAAATTTCGTGTTATGTAAACCACGATCTGAGATTTGGCGATGCAGCATAAGCGTCATCGCAGGAAGATATTTTAAATGGAATTCACCAGTTACGTCATGTAGTCCTCTTCATAAAGGGGAATAAGGGAGTATTATGACACAAAGCAAGGTAATGGGTCCGGTAGACTACCTGATGGTCAAGTTTCCCGGGAACAAGTTCAGTGGCAAGGCCGCCCCTGAGCTTTTGAAACTCGAAAAACAAGGTATCATCCGGGTGATCGATATGGTTTTCATTGTGAAGGATGAGAACGGGAAACTGCTAACATCCGAGGCAGTCGACCTGACAGAAGAAGCGCGAGCTGCGTTCACTGAATTGTCAAAGAATACCCGTGAATGGTTCTCACAAGGCGATATAGAAGAGATCGCCGCATCGTTGCCGAACAACAGCACGGCCGGCCTTCTCCTGTTCGAGAACGTCTGGGCTACCCAGTTCAAGGAGGACCTCCTTGAAATGAATGCAGAGGTGATCGACTTGGGGCGGATCCCCCCGGAAAATATCCAGAAGGTAGAGAAAGACTTGGCAAAAAGAGGTGACTGAACAATGAGAGGAAGAGGAGTAGCACTTGTTGCGGGAGCGAGAATGGGACAACGGAGGGCCGAGGAGGCGGCAGCACAACAGCAGGCTGCGGCACCAGCTGCGGCACCAGCTCCGGCACCAGCTGCGGCACCAGCCAGTACCGATGTCACTGCCGAAATACAGAAACTGGCAGATCTCCACGATTCGGGTGCACTGACCGACGAAGAGTTCACCGCGATGAAGAAGAAGCTCCTAGGATTGTAGGGGCATCTTCCCTTTTTTATCTTCCAATAACATTTGCCGATTAAATCGAGCGCATAGCAAATCTGCGTAGTGCGGTATCAGCACAGACGAGGAATTTGACGCTGAGAAGAGACAGATTCTCGGCCTCTATGAGAGTACGAAGGGTGTTGGCTAACGCCAAAGCTAGCAGCATCCCGCCGCATTCCTATCTTTAGTTTCTTTTTTTGTTTTCAAACGGCGCTACTAGCGTAGCGCGCTCGCGGCCGGCCGGCATCTACCAGAGCTCCCGGGCCTACGCAGGTCCCGCTTTTTACCACCACCGCGTCGAAAACAAAATCAAAAAATTGATATAAAAGCGCGTTGTCTACAAAATGGACTTCGTCGCAGCTGCGTTTTGAACTGCGCAACTGATTAAACAATCAAGCTATGGCAGACCTTTCGTTTTTCGAAAAAAGGCGTGCTAGCCTCCCATTCTATCTTGTTTTTATCGCGATCGTGCTCTTTCTTTTGTACATGGTCTGGCCGTGGAAGTACGCCTTGATATTGACTCTCTGGGGTGGGTACGTCCTGTGGTGGCCAACGGTGTGGCTTGAAAAGTACATTCACCGGCGTTACTTAGCGGCCCTTATCGTTCTCATTGTCACTGGCGTTTTGCTCGCGGCGGCTCTCGTCAGCGTAACCGTCATCGTCGCGCTGCAACTCGCACAACTCGCTGCGTCAGCATCAGCGTCAAGCGCATCCCTTAACACAGGGCTTATAGGCACCTTCAATCTCATCCCCGGCCTCGCAAAAGCGGGGCCCATCGCCGCACTCATCTCTGCACTTGCGACCAGCGGCGGCGACATCACATCCACGTTCCTTGGGACTGCACGAGACGCTGTCCGACAAGTTTTGGTCAGCATCCCCGTGATATTGCTCCAGCTCATTGTCGTCTTTTTCCTGCTACTTGGTATCCTTGGCAGGGGCGACATCATTGTCAACGAATTTAAGGGTGCCGTTCCACTTAAGTATCGGTCGATCACCAATCGATTCTTGGACCACCTCAACCCGATCTACTACAGCTTCTTCGTCATATACTTCGCCGTGGCCATCATTTGCGGCATACTCGCCGCCGTCATATACGGATTACTAGGCGTGCCGTTTTTCGTCACATTCGCAGTATTCATCGTGTTTGTGGGGCTCATTCCTTCCATCGGACGTGCCCTCATTTACGTCCCTCTCGCGCTTTGGCTCATAATTCAAGGGCATGCATTCACCGGGCTTATCGTGCTTATCGTTAGCATCGTTCTCTTTGAAGGGATCCTTCGGTATACCATCCAGCCTCGTTGGATGGAACGAACCGGCAAGGTGCCGCGCCCGCTTACGCTCATTGCTTTCACATTCGCTCTTGTGGCCTTCGGCGTCGTTGGATTCGCGATCGGGCCTGCAATCGTCGGCTTCGCTCTCGCCATGTGGAGAACGTGGAAGGACATCCAAAAAGAACAGGAAGAACAGACGCTCCCTGTTGCACAGGCGAGCGGGTCGTAGAAAGCTCTCGTTGTGGAAGTCTCGGCGCCCGCACGATGCGTAATGCTACTTCTCGAACGCTGCAGCTGATCACGTGTCGGCACAATAGCTCATCGACGCGCGCACATCTATTATCGTGTCGTGATTTCACGAAGTGCGATCGCCTGCTAGTTGATGTCCAAAACAAACCTCGCTCAAGCTCGCATGTGACTTAAACCCGAAACCGGTTCGCTAGTCGTGTGTCCGGTCAAGGGGGGCTTGCCTCAGCCGACGGAGGACGTTCTGCGCGTGCATCTTCTTCCTTTCGCTTATCTTGGTACGTCCTGTAAAGCGCGAGCGCAAACCCGTACACCGCCGGCCCTATAATGACCCCAACAAGGCCGAGCGCGGCGAACGGAATAACGTACGCGAGGAGGGCAACCGGTTTCGGTATGCCCGCCCTGCCGCGACGCCCCAAGTACGGAATAAGGAAGATGCCAACGATGACTTGGAATATAATGATGCTGACAATGAGGACCCAGAGTGCTTTTATCGGGTCCCCAATAACCACGAAGTACAGAGAGACTGGAACGTAGATGAGGGCCCTCCCAATGATTGGAATGATCCCGATGGTAAGCATGAGGAATGCGCACGTAAACGCATACGGCACGCCGATTATTGGGAAGAAGAAGAGAGCGATGATACCGCTAATTACGCCGGCAAAAATATAATTGACGTAAAGGGCGTGGTATATCGAATTGAGGTGACCTAAGAACGCGTTTACGGCGTCTTGATGGTCACGGGGGGCGAGGGACTTGAACTCTGCGACGATGTGATCACCGTTAACGAGCAGGTACCAAACCAAAAGGGTGACGATAAAAAGTTGAAAAATGTACAACGGCGCTGACTTAATAATGCTTTCTATGATGCCTAATGCAGTATTAACGAATGCAGTGAGGATACTTGATCCCGCCTGTCCCGCGTCGGCCGTGACATTGGTCACTACGGGAACCCCACTAACGCCAAGGAAGTGCGCAAACGCGTTGCCCAGCGTCGTATTCGCAGTTCCAGTCGACAGCGAAAAAGTCGTCAGTTCGTTTGCGAGTATGTAGACAACTTGGAAGATCATTACCAGATATAGGACGATGATGAGGAGCATGATGATGAACGAGGACAGCACGCGTCGATGGATGCGCCGTTCAAGCCACCGTGCCGGAAACCAGAGGATGTACGCGGCCCAGAGAGCTAGGAAGATGACGCTGACCCATGGCCAGGAAATGTATAGAACCAGAAACGCCACGAAGAGCGCGATGAGTAGAACTACTGTGGAATAGCGTCGTTCTGCAAAAAAACGGCCGATGTCAATCATTATGCCTTCTCGTTTCATATGCAGCCTTGCGCTCTCGCAAAACAATTCATGCAAGAGCCAGTTTTTTATATTAATCTTGCCCTCTGAAAGCCACCGCTCGTGACGTCAGTTTTGCCTTTCGGCTTATTGTGGCCGGCGGATGATGCCGGACACATATTCAGGCGCCCGCACCCGCTTCAACAAAAAAAGCATAAGGAACACGGAATATCAAAAACACGCCGATTCGAAGCCGGGTGCTCGATCAGACGATGTTCTCTCATCAATCGGAATTAGCTTCGGTGCGCTCCGGCAGCAGCAGTAATGCACCGACCAGGAAGCACACGCCGCCAATAAACAAGCGTTTGCTGCCTATGTCGGGGTATCTGTGGTCGCAGCGGGGGTACTATACGGCGCAAGCACGCGGCTAGTCCCTGACTGAGTTCATTGTTTTTCGCAGACCTTCTAGCCGACGGTCGGGATTCTCTTCGAGACTGAAAGCTGAACGCATCTACTGCTTTGACGCGACTACCGGATCCGGTGCATCATCGGACCCAATGGTGGTGGCGTCGCCCCCAAGAACATCCACAAGCCATCGTGCTTCCGTAAAATTGCTCAGCAAGACTCGAATCAACAACGTGATCGGCACTGCAATAAGTGTTCCCAGCGGCCCAAGAAGCCAGCCCCAGAAAAACACCGAAACAAGCACGACCCACGGCGGGGTGTTGAGCCCTTTACCTGCGTATCGGGGGAAGAGCACGTATTCGGCGATGACGTTGAGTATGACAAAAACGAGGACGACCGCGATCGCCCCGATAGGCCCGTACTCTATCCACCCTAACAACGCGGGTGGAATCATTGCCAACGCGAACCCAATGTATGGAATAAAGCTGAAGACAAAGAGCAGGACCCCCCATAGCAAGGCCAAGTCGATGCCCGCTGCGACGAGGAATATCGTGGCGGGAATCGCCATAAAGGCGTTCACTTTAGTGCGAATGACCAAGAAGTTCCATAGGTCTTGCCTCACCGCCAGCAACGGAGCAAATAGGGGGTTCGAGTCGACGTGGTCCGCGAGCTCTGTAGAACGGAACCTCGGAAAGGCGAGCAAGAAAAAGATGAACAGCGTAATCAGGATAACCAATTGCAGGACCGCACTGCTGACGGCGTGTAGGATAGCGCCGCTCGCTTGAAGCACGAACGTGTTGCTGAGAATGTTCGCTGGTTCCAGAGTTCCGGTAAGTCCCAGGCCCGCGAGCGACGAGCGCGCAGCTCCAAGCGCGCCAGCGTTTACGGCGGACGGCAGAATGAGGATCTGGCGAACCGAGAGGTAAATTAGCGCGACAAAACCGCCGCCAAGCGCTAGCGTTCCGGCAATCATCACTGCCAAAGCGCGGGCAGTGGAAAGCCCCCGATTTTCGAGACCTTGGAGCAACGGACTCGCGAGCGTCGCCAGGAAGATCGCAAAAAGAATAGGTGCAGCAATTTCGGCTGCCGCCTTTAGGCCGGCGAGGATGATTATGACGCTTGCTGCGATGACTAGAAGGCGTGCCAGCGGCGATAGGCGCGCGCCTAGTAACTCATCTCCCAAGTCAGTGGCCGTCTGCATTCACCTCCCGGTTGACACACCTCATATTGTGCTTGCGTCCGATAGCAACGTTGCGCTGGATTGGAAAACGGCGGTCGAGGAAACCCGCAGCTTCGAGGACTGTTAGTTAGTCGTTCACTTAAACTTGACGATTTTGGCGTTAGCGCGCGTTTTCGTCTTTTACGGCCTCCGGCACGGGGAACGACGACAGCGCACGTCTATGGATACGCCGCTCAAGCCACCGTGCCGGGAACCAGAGGATGTAATGCCCAGAGAGCTAGGAAGATGACGCGACCCACGGCCAAGAAATGTATAGAACCAGAAACGCCACGAAGAGCGCGATGAGTAGAACTACTGTGGAATAGCGTCGTTCTGCAAAAAAACGGCCGATGTCAATCATTCTATCCTCCTCTCCTATATGTAGCGCCGTGTTGACGCAAAATAATTGACACGAAAAGAAGCTCTTTTCTATGTCAGTTTTGCTTATGCTAATCTTGCCATTTCGCAGCGCAACTTGCTGATGACGTCAGTTTTGCCTTTCAGCTCATCATAGGTACGGACGACGAGGCAACAAACTTGTTCAAACGTTCGTACCGCCCCTGCAAAATAACATAGGACACTGCGCATCAAAAAACGAGCCAAGTTGAAGCTTGAAGCTCGATCAGGATGGTTCTGTAGTTATTCAGAATTGACTTCAGTGCGCTCTGGCAGCAGAAGTACCGCGCCGAAGAGGAAGCACAGTCCGCCTACAAACGTGCCTAAGTTCACGAGCACTATGTTTCGCGGGAGGCCTGTCGTCGGCACTACGAACGATGCAACGGCCGAGACGCCGAAGGCGAGAGAACCGACCAAGTTGAGGGCCGTGACCCACCAGGGCAGGCTGCGCAACCGCCAGCAGGCGAAGGCGTGACACACCTCAAACCACGCGAGCCCGCTCGCCACGAGAAAGCACACAGAACCGAACGCGTCGGGCGCCCAAACGAGACGGTTAAGTTGATGGACTGAGAGGTCCACACTCAAGGCGTGGAACGTCGTGGCGTTGAAAAACAGCGTGCCTGCGAACTGCACCAGCGTCGACCACCAGTCAATTCGTCGCGGCTCCAACGCGAGGATGCGGAATCTCTGACGAAAATCGACACCTGAAGGATCACGGTCGACGTTTACCACCTCCAAGTATTGTAGGAACGCTGCGCTCGTAAACCACAGAGAGCCAACAAAAAAGGTAATTCCATCGGCCTCGCCACCGACAGCGGAGAGGTATCCAGGCACCGCGCCAAGTGCGAAGCAAGTCGCGCCCACGGCAAAGAGGATGCCGATCCACCAGCCAATCGCGCTCGGCGCCCACCACGTAGAGCCACGACCGGCGTTTAGGTGCGAGTGACGCTTGCGGCGCGCCCGTGACGTCAGTGTGATGATGCCGCTGTCCGACTGCTTGAAGTTCGTGCGCGTCACAAACGACCTCAACCTTCAGCAGATATACGTACCGGTCCGCAGTACGATCGAATCTGAGAGCTTCTCGGGCGTGGCGAATCGCATCATCACGCGTTTTTGCCCACGATTTTTCGATCGGTTTGCCATACTAAACTCGCCAGTTTCTAGTTCGGAGAGCTTTACAAAAGCGCCCCTCGCGGCGTGCACTATTTCCTGAACCGAAGATCCGCTTCCAACGACTGTAACCGATAACTGGGTGGTCCCTCCTCGCTTGCAGAGAGCTCGAGTTAGATCAACACAATTCAAATTGATGACCCTTTCGAGTGTATGTCTTACGGGATCTAGCTCCACCTAGCCGATTGCGGTTGGTGGTGCCCAAAATACTTTAAGAAGTAAAACGGTTTCGTTTTTTTGTCGGAAGCGGTCAAGAAGCAGTTGACAGGGCCGGACCGACTGACTGATAAGGTCAAGAAAACTTAGAGTCAATATAAACGGGGTTCAACCTAAAAGATTCCGACGGTTTTGAATTACAAAATAAGGCGATTTTTTATGTTATCCAAAAAGGTAGATTTGAGCACGAAGAAGGAGTCAGAAACGGATCACACCACGACGTATGGGCGTCGCTATTTCGACGAGAGTGTGCCCAAATACGTCATGCCCGAAGAAGGCATGCCGGCGCGGGCCGCCTACCAGCTGATTCACGATGAGCTAAATCTCGACGGCAACCCCTCCTTGAATCTCGCCAGCTTTGTCACCACGTGGATGGAACCAGAAGCGGATCAACTCATCACGGAAAGCCTTGACAAAAACTACGTAGACAACGATGAGTATCCGCAGACTACGATAATACAGGAACGAGTGGTGAACATGCTCGCCCGCCTGTTCAACGCGCCCGACGACTGCGAATCCATTGGAACTGGCACCATCGGATCGTCAGAGGCCATTATGCTCGGCGTCCTGGCGCACAAATGGAGCTGGAGAAAGCGCCGACAGGCTGAGGGAAAACCGTGGGATCGCCCCAACATCGTCATGGGGGCTGACGTGCACACGGTATGGGAGAAATTTGCCCGCTTTTTCGACGTGGAACTGAGACTGATCCCACTCCAAGAGGATACGTACATCGTCAGCGCTGAAGAAGTCGCAAAGGAAATTGACGAGAACACCATTTGCGTTGCCGCGGTTCTCGGAACCACGTTTACCGGACAGATGGATCCTATCAAGGAGATCAACGATCTTCTCGTTGACATTAAGAAAACCAAGGGCTGGGACATACCCTTACACGTTGACGGTGCCAGCGGCGGATTTGTCGCACCGTTCGTCAATCCCGATCTCGAATGGGATTTCCGACTCGAACAGGTGAAGTCAATCAACGTGTCTGGCCACAAGTACGGCTTAGTCTACCCAGGAATCGGTTGGCTCATCATGAGAGACAAAACAGACCTTCCAGACGAGCTGGTCTTTAAGGTGAACTATCTGGGGGGGGAGATGACTAACTATTCCCTCAACTTCTCGAAGGGCAGTAGCACCATTCTGGCCCAATACTACAACTTCATACGACTGGGAAAAAGCGGCTACACTGACATCATGCAGAACATGATGAACAACAGCCGCTACCTCGCCGAAAAGCTGCACGAAACGGGTAAGTTTGAGATTATCAACAAACAACACACGCTTCCTCTTGTCGCAATTCGCTTGAAGGACGCGCCTTTTACAGTCTTCCACCTCTCTGCTCGGCTCCGGCAAAAGGGCTGGATCGTGCCAGCTTACTACCTTCCGGAGAACGCGCAGGACGTCGCTGTGATGCGAATGGTCATCAAGGAGAACTTCAGCAGAGATATGGTGGAACTGCTCTTTAGCGATATCATGAAAGCATATCACAGCCTTGAACTGTCAGAGACCGAGATAAAAGAACGCGAGAGAGGCATAGAGAACCTGACCCTTTTATACTAGCGGGGGCGGTTTTTAACCTTGTCAGTGTGACGCGCGGCTTGGTTTAGACGCTGGCCCTAAGAACCAAAGTCAGGCTGTCTTTACTGAGACGAAGGCCTGAGAAAAACGGGTCGCCCGTCAGCTTCCGCGACGCTCTTTGCCGTAAGTTCAGTCGATTTGCAGGCTACCTCACGGTGGCACGCAAGGAAAAACATAATGAAGATTCGCTTCCCAGGAAATCGGTGCAAGTGGGATTTCGTGCCGGCTCTGCCCAATTCAGACACCTGTACGGGCAATTCCTGCCCAGGGCGCAAAAATGAAGCCATAATGGCAATGAGTTCCCGCAGCTCCGCCCCGTCAGTCGATTCACGGCAGAGGCTTGGTACCCTCTTTTCGTGCTGCCACCAAGTGTTTCGGCTGGTACAAGCCGAGCCTGCCGCCTCCTGGCAAGGATAAGTGTGTCAACAGGCCCCAGCCCAGGTCCACCACCGGACCACACTTGATCTTTTGCCTTTCCAAGGTTTGAATTGTGGCTGCCACGTCGTCACACGTCAGGTAGATCTCATGCTTGCCGTTCTCGGCCGCTGGGTGAAAGGCGATTTCGGCCGGCGGCAAGGCGAAGATGAGCCATCCTTGGCCTGCATCCACCGAGGGAAACCCCAGAACGTCACGGAAGAAAGCTCGATCAGCCTCAGCATCCGCACTGTAGATGATTACATGTGCGCCCGAAATCATGGTCCACCTCGTAGGGCACAGTATCGCGTAGATGAAGACTTATGGGCAGGTGCTTTTTCTCGACCCTGTCCTTGTTGCTAAACTCAGCTTTGAAAGAAAAAAAATGGGAGGCGCACCTCCCCGGCGCTCCGCTTTCACGACGGCAAGTCCGCACCAGATTAACTGCTCGCCATCTCTGAAAAAAGACCGGCTCAGACCTTTTACACACCTGCGCCCTTTGCTGCTTCTGCAGCCTGCTGCAGCGCCTCTTCACTAACTTGGTAAGTAGTGATATCGCCACCCAGCTTCTTTAGTTCGGCGCTCGTCGTTGCGGCCTCTTTCTCAGGGACGAGGACTGCGACCGCTGCTCGCCCAGCATCGAGATGTTCGCCGAGGAGCCGCAAGTCTTCATCAGACATGCCGAGTCCGCGATGGACGAAGCTGCCGACAAGACCCCCTACGATAATACCGCCCACGACGCCGGCGAGAAGGGCTAACCCTCCTGAAAGCACCGTTGCGATAATGCCCAAAACCAGACCTACGCCCGCGCCTCTGGTGGCTTCTCGCGTACCTAGCTTATGCGCTTTGATCTTGCCGTTGTTATCCTTAACTAGGACGCCGATCGCTCCGCGTTTTATCTCATCGTTCGCCTTTTCCCATCCCTTGAGCTCGCCAGCTGCCTGGTCGGCGGCGGTTTCACTTGGGAAAATCGCGAGGACAAGCTGCTTATACATTGCTGCTATGTTATCTCCTCCCTATTTTTTTAGCATGGATTCATAGCTCGTGCCGTATTCTTATGCTTTTCCCGGTTTCAACGTGGGTATTTCATTTTTTTGCACGCACAGCGAGGACTTGTGCAAATCGTTCCCCGTCAAGGACAGCGGGCAAGCGCATCCCGCTCGTAAAGATTAGCAACCCCCAGTTGCTCGCAACACTCCGCAATGCCATCCAAAAGGCTACAGAGCGTTTCCCGGAAAGATGATTTCTCTTATCCGCATCTGACTTTGCTCAGGCTGTTCGGTGGTATTGACCTCGTAGGCTGTGATCCTTTCGAGAAGCGCGCCAAAAAACGCCTTGCGAAGCCTTCGTTTGAACGGAGTGCTTACGAGCAGGTGCGGATTGAAATAGTCGTGGCGTTCAAGGATGGACAATGCCTGTGCCGCTGTGAGCTCTCTAACGAATTCCGGATCACCTGCGTCGCGTTTTAAGATGATCAGTTTTTTAAGCGTTGTCAAGGGCAGGATGCGTCCTTTTCCGATTACCAGTCGAAGATCGACGACGGCGCGGCCTTCGCCGTCAAACTCCGCCCGTTCAACCAGCCAGTCGAATTCGCTCCAGATCTTAGCGAGGTCTGCGCGTATGTAAAAATTCTTTTCCGAACCGTAGGCGAGTATATCTGGCCCGTAGACCCGCGCGAAAAACCAGTCATCTGAAACGACGCGTACGTCCGGACGTCTCAACAAACCGTACGTGTGTGTCGTCTTGCCAGCTCCTGGTTCACCGAGAATGCACACTCCTTGCCCGTTCACGTCGAGGCACGCGCCATGCAAAGAGTAGATGTCGTGTTCGTCTTCGAGGACATCTCCTGCGACGCTCAACGCCAGCGACTTGATCCAGCCGTAGTAGTCGAAGTTTAAAAGGAACGCGGTCTTTGATTGAGGGTCATAGCACACTTGATTTTTCTCTTCAGCCGGCACGTTGACGACATAAAGGCGTCCGTGCGACCGTATGTTTTGGGACATAAAATAGAAGCTCTGGCCCCAGCGTGTTGCGACCGATTGCGTGCCGGCGAGCAGCTTAATGCAGCACCCGTAGACTTCCGATTTGACTTCGTACAGAGCTTGGGCGCGGAAACGATCAGCCAATTCTTCCTTGCGTCGGATCGGTACGAGCTTTATTACATAAGACACGTTCAAAGGCCTCCTGCGCCGCAGGTCTACCGAGCGATTAATTTGAGCTTAGGTTACATCGTCGCGCACAAGTCAAATATCAACAATGATCTCATTTCTTCTAAAGATGCCAGGTATGAACGGCGGGTTGTATAAAGCGACAACAAAGTTTGATTTTGGTGTAATGCCGTTCCTTACGAGCCAATCGCTCAGTTCCTCAGTTTTCTGAGCCGCGAGCTTCTCGTGCACGCGCCCTGAAAATCGTATCGCGGCGGTTCTCCGGCTCTCAACGACCTTAAACGTGATCCGCTTGTCTAGTGGCGCCGGGAGCGTCTCGAGGGTGAATCTCGATGGCATGGCAAAGGAGATTCGATGCACGCGTTCTCCCGCTTGTTCTTCGGTTACCGGGGCAGTCATCGATATCTCTTCTGACGTCACCGGGGCCATCATAGGGATCTCCTCGGAAACGGGCGCCGTCATAGAGATTGATTCCTTTTTCCGGTTTCCTCCAAAAATGTAATGAGTAAGAATCTCAAACCCGTTCCTTAACGCCCCATCAAAATCTGATTCGACGTCAACTTGTGCTAGAATATATGCCGCGTACGTTCTAATATCAAAACTACCTTCCTCTTTTTCAACCTTGTATGAAGGAGTCTCAACCATAGTCGTGTGCTCCATTTTCTGCTGTTTTCCCGAAGATTGCGGGAGAGTCGTTGCGCCCCGTGATATGCTTTGCCCTGCACGAATGACCCTTTCGACTCACGAGCTTCCGCGCCGTATTGCCCCACGGACGTTATCTACGCTTTTTTTAAAACGATGATGTCGAATTGTGTGACTCAATCACATATTTCTGTGCTGGCCTCGCAGCACTGGCTGCCCATTCACGTTCTCAAGATCGACGAGCAATACATTAATCGTCCGCCGTCAAGATATACCCCGCTATTTATGGGGTCAAAAATGGAGATCGACGTCAACATCGAAGCACACGACCTGCTCTGGCGCAGCATGTCTCTCAGGATCAAAAAGGCTTACCGCGAAAGCTACGGCGTTGCGCGGGATGAGCTAGTCGATACCGAGGTACAACGCCTAATTGAAGCGGGCTACGTTGTAAAAAGCGACAAAGGCGTCGAACTCACGCCGGCCGGGAAAGAGTTACACAGGAAAATGATGACGATATGCAAGAAGTCAGAGTAACGGCGACTGCTGCTCGACGAACGCGGCCTCGACGATCGGCTTGATGTCATCGATCAATCGAATCGCTTCGTCTTCAGATTCGGCGCGGTGCACGTCTATCCGGCCGCTTCTATACAGCGTGAACGTGCATCCCTCGTGGGAGAATCGTGCAACGCCGAGCCTTTCCGAGCATTGTGCGATGCCTTCCAAGAGCTTGCAGAGCGCTTCCATGGAGAATCCTTTTTCAAAGTGCGCCTCGATCGCCAACCCCCCTCCAACGCACGGCCTCAGCGTCTTGACGTTATACTTCCCACGCATCACATTCCAGATATGGCCTTTGACGTTAAAGATTGTCAGCCATCGACGAGGTGAACCAACACATTCCGGACAAAAAAGCTCTACGTCGGGGTAGGCTCTCTGAGTTTGAACTGCAGTCGGTACAATGCGTCAATGCGCTCAAGCGTTTCAGCGTCGTCGGGGCCCTTATCGTCTCGTATCCGCACGATACGCGGAAATCGAAGCGCGAAGCCCGATGCATAGTTCGGGCTTTTCTGGATCTCGTTGAACTTCACTTCGAGCACGATCTGCGGTTCGAGATCCACCATACGCCCGTGCTCGCCGATGATGAGAGGTTTTATCTGCTCAGTCAGTGCTCTGAGCTGTTCATCGGAGACGCCGCTCGAGACGCGCCCTACCGGCACCCACTGCTCGTTGTCCTCGTCGCGCGCGGCGAGCTCGTACGAGGTGATCCAGCCAGCCTTTCTTCCGTGGCCGTACTCCGCGGCGATGACGACGAGGTCGAGGCTCTCGAGGGTCTCCTTGAGCTTCACCATGTTCCGCCCGCGGATGCCCGGGCTGTAGTCGGCGTCGAGATTCTTCGCCATCAATCCCTCGTTTCCCGCATCGATCGACTGCCTAAAGAACGCAGCTACGGCTTCGGGATCGTCGAGGATCTTGAATTCAGAGGGCGTGCATCGCTTATCGACCGGCACCACGGCCTTCTCAAGGAGTGCGCGTCGCTCGACAAAGGGTCGGTCGACGAGACTTTCTCCGTCTAAATAGAGGATATCAAAGGGGCGCAGCTGCATCGGGATCTGATCGCTGAGCTCTCTGACCCTGTACTTGCGCCGGATGCGGTTGAGGACGTTTTGAAACGGTATCACCTTGCCCGTGCCCTTGTCCACGGCTATCGCCTCGCAGTCGAGGATGAGCGAATCAGCGCGAACGCTTTCGTTCATCGCAGCGCGGATGTCAGGGAGCGCCTCGGTAAGGTCCTCCATCTTGCGAGAGAAGAGCTTAATCTTCGGCCCGGACTTGTGGACTTGAATTCGCGCCCCGTCATACTTCGTTTCAAATGCTGCCCTCCCCCCCATCACGTCCAACGCTTCGGTGGCGCCGGCGACGTTCTGCGCGAGCATGGGCCTGACGGGCCGCATGGGTTCGATGTTGAGCGCCTGTAACCCCAGCAGTCCCTGTGTTTTGGCGATTCGCGCGACAAGACCGATGTCATTGGCGAGCATCCACGCGCGCCGCACCGCATCGGCCGGCACGCTGAAGCTCTGAGCGATGGCATCTTCAGTTACACCTTCCTTTGAGCCAGTGAGGAGGTTGCGAGTGGCAAGACTAACGACATAATACGCCTCTCGCGGCGTGGCCCTGCTTAACAGGCTCGACAGCATTCGCTGCTTCTTCTGGGCCGATCCCTTTCCGGTCGCCGCGGCCAGTTCTTCGAAACAACGGTACAGATCGGCCACAGTGAGGGGCTCCTCGAACGCCGCAAGGCTCATCGCGACTTTCTTCCCGAGAAACCGTTCCGCAGTTATGCCGAGATGTCCCGTGTCGCGATAGCTCTCAACGACCTCCCCGCTGCTCTTGCCACTGATGTTCGCAATTACTTTGACCAGTGTCTTACCTGCCACTCCGATGTCGCGCGTGTCCCACGCCGGAAATATTCGACCGGTCAGAAATGTGCACACGATTTCGATATCGTCTTCGGAAGCGCCAGTCAAAAAACCAGCTATGATCTCAGCCTTCTTAAGCCTCGACGAATAGGCGCATAGCTCATCGAACAGGGAGACAAGCTCCTTAAAATACATCGCATAATCAATACGGCCTGAAGTGCTTAATAATAACGCCGTGCGACAGGCTTAGCTGAAAGGCCTAATCGGAGCTCTGACTCAGTTGCGCTATTTGGTGTCTACAGGCTCACGCTAGCCCCGTCACGCAAGCCAATACAGAAACGTCAAACCGGAGCGACCGAAAACCCTGCAGTTCTTCGGACGAACGACGAGTGCCCTCCGCGCCCAGCGTTTAATACGAGGGTTAGCAGAGGGCGCCGCTCGTGTGCGGGAACAGTGGACGCTATCGACTCCTAATTATCAGCACCGGAACCTTAGCGCCCCGCACGACCTTGTCAGCCACACTGCCGATCAGTAGACGATCTAACCCTTTTCGCCCGTGTGATCCGATGATAATGAGGTCAATATCATGGCTCCCGGCGTACGTGTCCAGTTCTTCTGCGGGGTGTCCGTCGAGCACTGTAGTAATGATCCGGTCGTCATTTGTGCCGCGCGACGCCAGATCTTTTTTGGCGCTTGCGACAATGTTCTTTCCCTCAGCGAGGAGCACGTCGTACATGTTTTCCCACGATGAGTCGACGGGGTAGGCGGTAAACCCAGCGACGTCGAGCACGTACGCGATGTGCACAGTCGCATCGGTCAGTCGCGCGAAATAGGCCGCGTTGTCATACACGGGGGCCATCAGGTCCCCACCATCGGTTCCGATCAGGATGTTTTTGTATTCCATCGTATCACCAACGATCAAACGGCTGCAGCTGCCCCTTCAACAGGCTCATACGCCCCTATCTCTCCCGCTCGGCTCGCAACGAATAGCGTCACAAGCACCCCCACGAGTGAGATGCCAAGCGCAGAGGGGAAGACGTAGTTAAACGCCGTTGCATTCGGTAAGAGTAGGCCGGGGACGGGACCTCGTGGCGTCTGAATCACGACTGGCGAAACGCACTCTGCGAGCAGAGCGCCTGCTATGGTCGGTCCCACTACTCCACCGGTAGTTCTGTACAGTGTGTTCATCGCCGTCGCGATACCAGTATCCCGCTAGCGCACAGATAAATAATGATGTTTATCATCGACACCATCATAAAGCCCACGCCAACTGGAGCAAATTTGACTGGCTCATGCCTTGCCTCTTAATATTCGTCTAGACCGCTCTACCAACCGTAACGCAGGGTACTGGATAATAGCTTTGTATACAAGTCTAACATATCAGCAAATGTTATATCAGTAGTTTATATAACAGCAATTGTTATATATGAAAAATGACGCATGTTGAATAATGATCGAACGAGAACCGCTTGAGCGGCACGCCCTTAAAGTGTACTCGCTCTTCGTGCTCTACTTTCTGCTCACCGAAGGCCCTATGAGCGGTTACGAACTGGCGCAGCTCATCAAGAAACGCAGTCGTGGGCACTTCCGGGCGACTGCCGGCAATGTCTACCCGCGTCTTCACGAACTGAAAGAGGCGGGCGACGTCCGCGCTGGAGAGCCGACAGGGGGGCGCGAAAAGATCGTTTACGAGATCACCGAGCAAGGAAAGCAGACGCTCCGAGAGGGGGCGCTCGAACGGCGGCAGCACGTCGAAAACTTGCTCAAAACTATCGATGATGTGCTGGCCATTACTGCGCCTGCAAAACCTTTTTCATAAGCGCCTACACCCACATCGTCTGTCCGAGCAGGGTGCCCGGCGCCTGCAGTGCGAAGCGCGTCAAGCCGAACCATTCTAGCCAGCGAAGCCCCGACTCGCTTATCCGCCTCTGCGGGTGGGGGTCAGCGAGGGGCTCGGCGTTGGTGTGCCTGTCGGTGTTGGTGTGGGGGTCGGCGAGGGGCTCGGCGTTGGTGTGGGGACGAAGGTCGGTGTTGGCGTCGGTGTTGGCGTCGGTGTTGGCGTCGGTGTGGGGACGAAGGTCGGTGTTGGTGTGGGGACGAAGGTCGGTGTTGGTGTCGCGGTCGGTGTCGCGGTCGGTGTCGGTGTAGGGGTCGGTGTGGACGATGGCGTCGGTGTGGATTGGGGTCTTTGACTAAGGACAACTGCCCCTGCTATAAGGAGAAGCACAACGACGACTACGCCTATGATGAGGAGTGTCCTGCCCGAAAGCGCGCCAGTTAGTCGTTCTAGCAATAGCGGATTGTCATCCTCCTGCGGCGGTTCGTAAGGTGGCGCGTCGGCAGGAGGGGCACCATCCGTGACGGGTTCTCCGCACATGGGGCAATATTGAAACTCGCCCGGGAGAATCAACTTACAAGACGTGCACAGTTTTTTCTTTGCATCCATCCCGCTACCTCGTCATTACACTATCTTTCTTCCATTCCACACATCTACATGCATTGTAAGACAAATTTTAACTTGCCGGTCCCACAATGTCTGGCACTCACCGCTGACTACTAATAGACGCTTTCGGCATTCTTGAAGGGGATCAATGTGAGCAAGACCGAGTACTATCGCACGACACTACGTTCACTAGCTGACTGGGATGACTTCTTGCTAAGAGAATCGAGATTGCCAGGCCCCCGAGCAAATCTAGAGTTGGTTAGCGTGGTTGCCAATGAAGGAACTGAAGCCCAGTTTAAACACTTTTTGACGTTTGACGCAGAGAGGTTCCCGGCCAACACACCGGGCGAGTTCTTAGCCGTATGCGGTGCGGTGGGACTGGGGCGACTTCTCGCGCAAGGGGATTGCAGCGTCCTCGAAACGCTCCGAAAATGTGCTTCTGATTCACGATGGCGCGTCCGCGAGGGCGTGGCGATGGCCCTTCAACGCCTCGGCGACACCGATATGAGCCGGCTTCTCAGCGAAATGGAGCGTTGCAGTCGAGGCAACTTCCTTGAGATGCGAGCCGCAGCCGCTTCGCTTTGTGAGCCTCGGCTGCTGAAGCAGAAAGAATACGCAAAACAGACGCTCGTACTGCTAGATCGGATTACCGCGTCGATTTCAAGCTCGACCGATCGCAACACCGACGAGTTCAAGGCCCTAAAGAAGAGCTTGGGATACTGTTGGAGCGTGGTGGTGGCTGCCAATCCCGCCGCGGGGATGCCTTTAATGGAACACTGGTTTTCGACTGCGGACAGAGACATACGCTGGATAATGAGGGAGAATCTGAAAAAGAAACGACTCGAGCGAATGAATGCAGGCTGGGTGCAACATTCACGGCTGCAACTCGAGCGTAGCTAGTCTTAACTGACGTGTTGCGGCGCTTTCATAGACGATGTACCGGACGGCGGTGAAGGATCCGTCGGCGACGCGCGTTTTCGGCCTCGTCCTGTGTTCAGACGTTACGAAAACGATTTAGACGTGTTGCGTTTGATTAACAAAGGCGCTCAGTCGCTCAACAGTTTGCGCTCGCATTGATCTCGCGTGCGACAATCACTCGCGAATGTCGCTTCGCGAACTATGAAAAGGGGGGGCTAACGGGCAAAAGTAGCGGGGCGCGGTGTTTCTAGACCTTGCCTTGTAGCTAGGGAGGTGAATCAAGCAAGAAGCAGGCAGGTGTAAGGAAACGAGGCAACCGTGCACCAGATGTGCACGCTACGCCCCAACCGAGGTAGTGCCCATTAGCATATACATGTAATAGCATTCATGTTTAATATAATTATCCAATAATATTTATCATAGGATATCAGATGAAGTTCTTGCGCGGACTACAGGCCGTCGCAAAGTCTGGAACACGCGCCTCTCAACTTAGTTGCGCAGATAATCTGGGACGTTATACCGATCATCCTCCGAAACTTCATTACAACGGAAAGAGTCACAAAATAGCAAAGCTGAAATGCTCGAGAACGCACGTTTACGCGCCGTGCACGACCATTACGGGAACCGAAGCGGTTCGGATGACCTTGTCAGTCACATTGCCAATGAGCAATCGATCTAAGGCTTTCCTCCCGTGCGTTCCGACGACGATGAGAGCGATCGCGTGGCTCCTCGTATAAGCATCAAGTTCTTCGGCTGGATGCCCCTCAAGCAAAACGTCTATGATTGTGGCTTCGGCTACCCCTCTCTTTATCAGTGCCTCTCTCGCTGCCTCAAGAATCCGTCTCGCTTCCGATTTGAGGATCACGTACGTTTCTTCCCACGACGCGTCAACGGGCCGGGCCCCAAAGCCTGTTATATCCAAAACGTACGCAACGTGGACAGTAGCTCCTGTCAGCTGCGCGATATACGCACATTCGTCAAAGACCGCCTCCATAAGCGACGTACCGTCGGATCCGACTAAGATGTTAGCAAAGTGCATTCATTTCATCCTCGTTCAAGCGTGTTTCTTAACCTGGCTGACCTCAGTGCTTTATTTCGCACGTGATCAATGCCGCGGCGCGTGTGTGTGGGAGGCGCTAGGTTTTGCGAAGAACTCAAGTCCTTTCTGTGACGCAAGCACGGCTTTAAGTTGCGATCGATGCGTAAAAACGTAGAGGAGGCTCCAAAAACGGCGTGGCCAAGAACTCGACGTTTCGCGTATGAGTCGCTGCAAACGCACGTCGTCAATGCCCGCTATCGAAAACATCGCACCGGCCGTATCGGCGTACTCCACCGACTCAGCGAATCCGCGACCTATATCAGCCTCGTTGCTCCCCCGGATATATACCGCGCCCTCTGAATACTGCGACCCGTTCGCAAAAAAGTTTGTCTGCCCAGAATCGACGATTGGCGTCATCGTGAAAGAACGGAGATCTTCGGGCAGATTGGTATCAAACGCGAATTCCCATTTGTTTGGGTGCCATGTATGGGTCACGGGGTACAAGGGGGGGTTTGGCGATAGCTCGCCTTTGACCCACTCGCTGATAGTGAGCGTTCCCCAAGTGTTAACTAGCTCTTTGTGCTCGTTCATGTATTTTCCCGAGGTATCGACACGCATCGTGCCCGGCGGCTCAGGTCCGGTTCGAAAGTAGTACGACGCGTACGCGCTGCGGTGTGCGGCAAACATCGTTAGCTGCCGATCATCCTCAAATTGCGCCATAAACCAATCCCAGCCGGGAGGGTCTGGTTTTTTCGTATTGTTTGCGGCGCGCAGGACTGCAGAACGCGGATTCCCGAGGAGGGCGCCCCATTGGTGATCAAACCAGAAGACGCCTTTATTAAGCGGAATCGTCCTCGAATCAAGGCTCAACTCGCTGCCTTTGGCTAGGCTGATATTTGGAATTGAATAGTAGATGGTACCCATACCGTCCACGCACGGCATGCAGCCGTTGTCGCCCTGGCACAGATATTCCTTGCCTGCATCAAACGTCAGGTTAATTGAGAGCTCCACGGGCCCTTCGACCGCCTTTTGCAGACCCCACGCTTCAACAGTGATGGGCCAGAACGACTCTTTTCGGACACTCGCAATCCGGTTTTTCCCGAGCTCGTAACGAAATGGGTCGAGACCGCAGCTGATGAGGCCGGTTGTGCCCGCGATAACGATCGGATCTGCTTGGTAGTGCCGACCGCCCACCTCGCTTATGCCGAGTTGCAGCTCGACGACTTGGTTCTCGACGTCGCTGAGACCGAGTTCTGCAGCTAGGTCCGGCGGTAGCAGCGCTACGCGGAAGAACATGCATTCCACACCGTATTCACTGCCCACCTCGTCCCAGCAGCTACCGACGAAGAAATGCCAGCCAACAGACGTTCTAAGCTGCGGTAAGTGGTCGCGAGGGAACTGCAGATCCGCAGCTTTTGGCATCGGCTCGAATCCCTGACTCGCGTTCAGGCCAAGAAACTTGCTTGTAATTACGTACGCTTGATGCACCGTCAGTTCGGAGCAACAGGCTTTTAGCTTTTCGTAGCGTCGCTTGTAGTTCGGGTTGTGAGATTGTGGGTGGGCGAGAAGCCAGTCCAAATACGTGCGCATTCTGCTCCCGAAAGCCACGCTGCTGTTGTTCTTGCTGAATATCTTTTCAATAATGCTCTGAGGAATGCGGGTAGGGTCGTATGCGCTCATCCACAGCGCGTTAGCAATATGTTCCGCCGTTTCATCGTCAAGCGTTGCCTTGTCGGCGTGAACTTCATTCATCCAAATAACCTCCGCTCGCGCGCTTGCGCGTGCTCAAGATTGTGCACCTATTTGCGTGACCATAAGTTCAATCACCTTGGCCTACCGTGCCGGCCTCTTAGCGTGAGAGCCCTGCCTAATTATCTTCTCTGTAACGAGGGTCAGAGATTAAAGCGTTCCTATCTGATGTGCGTGAGACGAAGACTGGCGAAGTGCTGCGTCCAACAAGTCACGAGGTAGCGCGCGATCTGAGCGCAGCGGCATCTTGGAACAGCTTGACGGATCCACGTAAAAATCGCGGCGTAATTACGACAGACGAGCACGACGCTTCAAGCGCATGCTGCCAGAGAGACGCCGGACGCAGTAAAGAATACGTTTATGTATGTGCTCTCTTCTGTGAGACAACAGAGAGGGCCACAACTTGGCGAGGGTGGATGACTTGAAATTCGCAGCTCAGACCGACAAGGGAAACAGCAGAGAGAAAAATGAAGACGCATTTTGTGTACATGAGCGTCTCAGATTCATCGCGGTAGCAGATGGCGTCGGAGGCAAACCGGCAGGCGAAATAGCCAGCCGTTTGGCTATTGAACAGATTGAAGGCTACGTAACGTCGCACATTGGCGAGAGAACTCCTCTCTCGACCCTCGAGGACGCCGTGACGCTGGCAAACGATGTTATCTATCAGCAGGGCCGCGAAGACAGGTCACTCGCGGGCATGTCAACGACAGTTGTCGCGTGTCTCTTGACTAACGAGCGCGTTTTTGCCGCCCACGTGGGAGACAGTCGCGGATACCTGATAACGCCAAGCGAGATTACGCATCTGACGAGAAATCATTCGCTGGTTGCAGAACTGGTCGCCTCAGGCCGCATCACTTCTGAAGAAGCGCGAGAACACCCGTATCGACACGTGATTACCCGAGCGCTTGGCATTGAGGCCCGCACGAACGTGGAGCTTGGTTCTTTTTCCTGGAACCAGGGAGATTACGTGCTGCTCTGCACCGACGGGCTGACTGATGCAATCGTAGATCAAACGATCTACGCGGTGATTTCAGACAAGGCCAGGGCACCGCAAAGCAAGTGCGCACGGCTCATTGAGCTCGCACGGGGGAGGGGCGGGTTAGACAACATCACCGTGCTCTTAGCGGAGCAGACTTGAAATCCCGCAGAACCGCCCGAAAAGGCGACTTGTGTTCACCTAGCCGGACCTTAGAGAGTGAGACATGCCGAAACACACGCGAAAGCACCTGGTTCACACTATTGACTGTACGCCCCCGTTTGATTTCGCGTTGAGCGCATATATTCTCGCTGACGGTGACCCTCAAATTGCGAAATATGACGGGACCGCGTACCGACAAGTGCTGCGGGTCGGCGGCAAGTTACTGCTTGCGACCGTCGCCGCTATAGGATCGGTAGACTCTCCACAACTGCGTGTAGCGTTCACAAGTGATCGTTCGCTCACCGATCGCGACGCGACCGCGGCGCACGCTGTCATCAGTTCCGTGCTTAACGCGTATCTCGATGTCAAACCGTTTTATCAGGCGATCCAGGATGATCCCGTCATGGCGGAGCTCAGTGGCAAGCTCCGCGGGCTGAAAAATCCGGCGACTCCCACAGTCTTTCAGGCGCTCTTCGATTCGATTATCGAACAACAGATCTCACTCAACGTGGCGCACGTTCTTCAACGCCGCGTGATAAAGGCGTTTGGCGACGCTTTGGTCGTAGATGGGGATACATATTACGCATTTCCAACTCCAGAGCGAATGGCCCTTGCTTCGGTTGATAGCTTACGACGCTGTGGATTGAGTCGAAGAAAGGCTGAGTACATTACGGACATTGCCGCTCGTATCGCCGCGCACGCAGTCGATTTGGAACGGCTTAAGCAGTACGGAGAGACACAGATGATCCTAGATAGCTTGTGCTCATTACGCGGTGTGGGCCAGTGGACTGCCGAATTCACCGCTATACGCAGCCTTAATCGACTAGACGTCATTCCGGCCGATGATCTTGGGTTACGAAGATGGATTGCCCATTACTACTGCAGCGAAAAAACGATCACAAGCGCGCAGGCTAGGGGCATTGCGGAGCAGTGGGGCAAATGGAAAGGCTTAGCCGGCTACTACCTGGTGGTCGCAGGACTTCTCAACATCGCGCCGAAAGCACAAAATGCGACGTGAAGGTGCGCGTTGACGCCGTTCCATCACAATAGTCGTATGATGCGTGCTGAATGGAGATAAACTCGGCCACAACGCTTCGGCGCGGGTTGCGGGCGTGTGCGACCGCATAAGGGGGGAAACGCGGTCTTATCTATGAAGACGGATTAACTTTGCTAGCATGCCAAACAGCGATTGGAGTTCGGTCGAGGAAGTCGACGTATCTGTTACGGCGATCGTTACGATTATGAAGCGAAAGAGAAAGCTTCCGGCCCCGCTGGTCGACGCTTACAAGCACGCTCTCGACACAAGCACGCGAGAGCTCACGCGGAGATTCTACGAACAACTGACGGCCCGCTGTCCGGAGGCACTCGACTACTTTATGGAGTAAACGCCATCAGAACTAAAAGAGCGTAGTTACACCAAAAACAGCGTTTTTTGAAGCGCTCACTGCGGTCGGGCGGTGACTGCGGGAGGTGTGAAGCCACTGCAGTGGCTGATCGCGGGGCTAGTCACCTGTTTTTTTACCGTCGCTTCTGGATTAGGACCGTAGCTTAACCCAGAATGCCACTTGCGAGCACACCCTTTCTTAGCACACCCTTTCTTTTCAGTGCTTCACACATCCCGTAAGCGTACGTCCTTAGGAGGGTTGTTCGCATATGTACTTTTCTCGAAACTTCGAAGGAAACCTTTGCAAAAACCGGGAGAAACGTGGCGAACGTTCGTAATATATGCTATTCTTACAACTGCCCTTTTTATATGCGTGTACAGAAAGGCAGCGCGCAAGCTTGACTTGACTGTGTTTTTGCTGTGCGAACAGCACGATTCCACTATGCCGATTCGCTCGCCGAAAACAGCTTCACTAGCAATCCCTATACGCGCAGCGGCACTCTTATGAAAGTCCAGCCACAGACGCGTGGCTTAGATCTGAAACCAGGTCGTGGCCAAGTGCTATAGAATTGCGCATAGGCGCAAATTCACTGTTTTTAGACCATCGAAAAATGAGGAGGAATTTTTTTGAGGATCCGACAGTTCTGAGGGGGCCAGGCTGAGCTACAGTACTACCGGTTCCGTGTATACTTTTCGTAGGTCCTCTTCGCTCAACAAGCAGCTGAGCCTGCGGAGTCTGAACTTTATATTCAGTAGACAATCTTTGCACACTGGATCAGCTCCCTTGTACGTGTTCCCGCAAAACTCGCACACTTTAGGGGTGGGGTCCTCTTCTATTCTCGTCTTGAGATCGTACCTGACGAGGTAAGCATTTATTGCTTGTATTGAAGCCATGAGCTCTTTTTTGCATAAGGATATGCATTGATCGTCATCATCCGTCCAGTCGGCCCACTCCGTCTGCAGTTTCTTATAGATTTGCTCGATATCCACTGTGTCCATTGAATCACTTACCGCTGTATCGTCAACGTACTTTATTAGTCTGTCTATTTAGACGTCTTGAGCGACTTGACGGCTAAAAATTGCATTCTCCGAGCGCCAGAGCCGTTTTTGGTGCAATTGCCATGTAGCAATCGCGTGCAAGTAGACCGTCCTCAGTTTTTGCACAGGTGCCGAGGGACCAGCGCACCCGACGCAAGTTAACGGGCGTGTGAGTCGCCGCTTTGACATAATGTGCTACATGTACGCAAGTTTGATTTCGATAAAAATGACGTGACACCGACCGGCGCTTCACTCGAATCAGAAGAGACCTTAAAGGCGCAAAAAAGAGAGGAGACAGCGCCACATATTCAAACTTCTCCTTTGGGGCAGTGCTACCAAACTGAGGTCATGGTTCGTTTTAAGAACACTTTTGAAGGAAGCAACATCGCGTGTGGCGCTGCAACAATACCGCGTTGAGCGGTCTTGGCACATCATTTTTTGCGCGAACCGCTATAAGAAGGTTTGTTACACCCACCTGTGTGAATACAAAGCGCAGTGGCGTCACACAAAGACGGCCTCGGAGGGCGATAAGGTATCCCGTTCAAAACCCATGCGTGCTGTACCATCTCGTGACGCTACTTCTGAAGGCGCCTAAAACGTAGCGGAAGTGGGTCGTTTCTCTTAAGGGGGGGGTAAACATCTATAAACTCGCGACACAATGATGTGGACTAAAAACCATCTAAAAGGAGCTGATAACAAAAATGGCAGAGAAAGCGCACCCAATCTGGCTTCGTATTCTGGAAATCATCGCCGGTATCATCGTTCTTCTTCTAGCAGTTTACCTCATTTTCAATCCTAATGTTGCTATAAGTCTACTGAGAATCATTCTAGGGGTCGCATTGGTCATTTTGGGCCTCGCCCTTCTCGTTCGCGGGGCGACATCAAAGATGCTTGCTACGGGCGGCAAAGTGGTAAGCATCATACTAGGGATTATCGTGCTGGCGTTGGGGGTTACAGCTATCTTCGATACAGGGTTCGGCTCTGCGCTCCTGGTTACCGTTTTCGCCATCGGGTTATTGCTCAACGCGATTGGCAGGATATCGTACGCCGGATACGCAGCCGGTGCCGGACTCCCAGCATCGCTACGCGGGGCGAGTTTCGCCCTTGGTATCATAGCGCTCATAATCGCTATAGCCGTAATCGTCTTCCCTGGGATCGGCTTTGCACTTCTCGTCGTCTTGGTCGCTTTGGCCCTGCTTTTGTTAGGAATTGAGCTCATTGTCTCTGGGGCGGCGAACTGAAGCGGTTACAAGCCGCTTCCTTTTTTCACTTCGCTGGCGCGATTTCTTGAAGCAGCCGTTCACTAGATCTGCTACATAGTAGGCCATTTCCTCAGCCGCGGCTGCCTAGCGAAAAACGAGAATGTAGGTTGCCAAAAAAGCCAACGAGCAAGGCATGGCCAAATAGGAACCGATATAAACACGACGGCACAAATGACACGCTGACTATTAAAAACGTTAAGGGAGGTGTAACATAAAAATGGCAGAAAAAGCTACCCCGATGTGGGCTCGTCTCCTCGAGATCATTGCCGGGATAATTGTTCTAGTACTCGCAGTTTACGTCCTTTTCAATACCAATGTTGCTGTAAATACACTCAGATTATTACTCGGGATCGGAGTTCTCATCCTAGGCCTCATAATGCTGATACGAGGAGCTTCCTCAAAGGTTCTCTCGACAGGAGGCAAGATAGTCAACGTCATATTGGGGATTATTTTTCTAGCGGTGGGAGCTGGAGCTATAATCTATAGCAACTTTGGCACAACGTTAGTTATACTCTTGTTTGCCTTCGGATTGCTGCTGAACGCGATCGGAAGGCTTCAGTTTGCGGGCTATTCTATGGCAACCGGAATGCCGCCCTCGGTTCGTTGGGCGAACATAATTCTCGGTGTCATAGCGTTCATACTCGCTATAGTCGCTTTCGTAGACTCCAGTTTTGCCAGCACATTTCTTGGGCTCCTAGTGGCGCTAGTGCTGTTCCTCTTCGGGATTCAGCTCGTCATCGCAGGAGCAGGCAGCCGCGGCTAACACGCCGCTTGCCTTTTTCTTTTTTTCGCACTAGGCACGAATTCTTTATGCACTACTCTTGGTTCCGCATGCATTAGCCGTCAACGGGCCTCTAGCACCAAGCGAACCGCAAAGAGAGCAGCGTAAAGCAGGAACTACGCGCGGAGCCGTGCAAAACCGGAACCAATATAAACACGGCAACCCATTAGCTAGCTTGAATTACCAAAAAAAACGTCAAGGGAGGTGAAAATTGAAATGGCTGACGAAAAAAAGAGTACCATATGGCTACGCATCCTTGAAATCATCGCAGGTCTTATCATCCTTGTCCTGGCCGGATACGTCCTCGCATATCCAGGGGTAGCAATACTAACACTCATAGCCTTCCTATCAATCGCGCTGATTATTCTAGGGATTGCGTATTTCATACGAGTATTTGCCAAAGGCATTTCCGGATGGCGGCGACTACTGAACCTGATTCTGTCGGTTCTAATGATCATAATTGCCGCCCTTGTAATCGACAATCCGTTCATCTATGGATCACTGACGCTCGTCTATCTCCTCGGCTTAGCTTTGTTGTTCGCAGGGATAGCAAGCGCCGCTCGTGGCACGGCGGGAAGCATCGTCGTCGGGATACTCGGAATTATCATAGGCTTTGTTGTGATAGTATTCCCGGGTCTCGGCTTGGCGACGCTCGTGTTGCTGCTCGCAGTGTTCCTGCTAATCTTCGGATTAGAGTCGATAGTTTCAGGCATTGTTGGGCGATGGGTTTAACCCATCCCCTCCTCTGCGCCGGCTCACGCACTTAAACGTCCGTATCGACGCCTTGAACCACTGTGTGAGCGGAGCTTAGGTGTCATTAAGCCTCACGCACGGAAACGCGAATAGCCCAAAAACACGCCTCGTACCTCGGTGACACGCGAGAATCAAACAGATAGATGGACTAAGCAGACGACAATCTTCGCTGAAATCGCGAAGCTAATTGCGGCAGGACCGCTTACGTTCGGAATGGGAACGTAAGGGATTCCAAGAAAATAGACGCGGTAGATCTTTGAGACGTGTCGCCTGGCGCCAAAATTTCCAGGCGCGCCTTTATGGCGCCTATGGAGCGGGGATACGTCCCAAGCTCTCAAGCTCCTTGAGGTATTTTCGCCGCCTCGCCTCGTACGCCGTGCGATTCTCGCCGAACGGCACGTATTCCGAGACGAGCCACCCCTCCTGGGCCATCGTAACCTTCGTGCGATCAGCGAGACCTTTAAGGAAGCCAAACTCGATTAAGTCCTTCTTTCCTTCCATCTTCGCGGTCATCCACTCGATAAGGTCTGGATCGTGTGTTCCGACAGTAAAAAAAGTAGCCGTCGCGCACAGGATCTTTGATAGCTGCTTGAAACGCTTCTGAATATCAGCAAAGTCCGTAGTTGATCCAGTGTACGCTCCCTTTACGATCCGAACAGTGATACCGGACTCCGACGCGCGCAAAACGTCATCACGTGAGCGGTCAAGGTATGCCTGCAGCGCCAGACTCACGCGCCGCTTTTTTGCGCACGCGGCGGCAACGTCAATTGTGTATGTGATAAGGCTTTGCCCTTCCATGTCGATTTCGAATCCGACGCCGCGGCGTGCCGCTTCTCGCGCGATTGTCCCTACGTTTTTTCGGCAGCGTTCCTGGTCAAAAAGGGCCCCCAAAGCGCTCAATTTGACGGTTAACGATGAAGCTAGCCTGCAGTTGGAAATAGCCTTCGCAGCGGCCAAATAAGCCTCGACCGAGCCAGCAGCTTGGCTTTCTTCGCGCGCGTATTCCCCGAGCACGTCGATGACGCACCGGATGTTCTGAGTGTTCCTCCGCGAACACCAAGCGACTGCGCTTTGCAGGTCGGGTAAAGCCCATCGACTGTCAAGTTCGTTCATCTTTGCGTTGCACAGCATGGCGAGTTTGTCTATTAAACAGTTTACCGTCGTTGGCGAGTTGGACTGCCCATATCTGGAGTGCCGCGCTGGTAACTCACCACGACTCCTTTTGTTGTGTGGGGACTAACGCATCGGTCGCCGCACATAGGCTTATGACGGGCTAGAACGTATCGCGGGACAGTGATTTTTTGGAACCTAGCGCAGTAAGGGAGAACGGCCTCGTCGCCAACTTCCGCCGACCGTCAACGTCTGGCGCGCACCCGGGAATCATTGTCATAGGTGGCGCGGGCGGCAGCTTGCGCAGTACGAGCGCTGTCGGCTCGCTCCTCGCAGAGCAGGGCTACGCCGCGCTCGCGCTCGCGTACTTTGGGCTCGAGCACCTCCCCGCTCGGCTTCAGGAGGTACCGCTCGAGTACTTCAAGCGGGCAATCGAATGGATGTGCGCGCAGCCGTCGGTTGATCCCAGCAAAATCGGCCTCGTGGGCACCTCAAAAGGCGGTGAAGCTGCGCTGCTGGTAGGCGCCACCTACCGAGAGATCCGCGCCATCGTGGCGTATTCGCCAAGCCATGTCGTCTTTCAGGGCATCGATGAGGCGTGGTCGAATGCGTCGGCGTCGAAATCCTCCTGGATGCTAGACGGAAAGCCGGTGCCATTCGTGCCCTTCCGAATGGACAACGACTGCATAGAGCGGTATGGCTTCTACTTGGGGTTGTATCTCGGCAGCCTTCAGGACCAGCAAGCAGTAGAGCGTGCGGTCATTCCCGTCGAACGTATCAACGGCCCCCTTTTGTTACTCTCCGGGACGGATGATGCCATTTGGCCGTCGAGCACGATGTGCGAGCAGGTCGTCGAACGGCTCAGAGGGCGCGAGTTCGCTTTTTCCTTTCAACATTTCTCTTACGATGGCGCAGGGCACCTGCTTGCAGGGCCGAGCCGACTTGCGCCGGCCAGGCCGATCGGTGCCGGCGACATGGCCATTGGCGGCACTGAGAGCGCAAATGCCGCCGCGAGAGATGATGCGTGGGCGAAGGCGTGCACTTTCTTCGGCACATACCTCAAGTAATTGCGGCGCACTCGTGCCCCGAGGTCAACGCTCAGCACCGACGTCTGAACGACAGCGGACGCCGCGTAAGCGTGCCGGTCTGTATGAAAAGCTATTGACTGCAAAGCAACTTAGAATCAGGCAAATGACCTTGTCTTGCGCTAATTGGGGTTACGTTTATGCCTAGATGTTATAACCCCATTCTCGGCACCGTCCACGAGACCAGCGGCAACCTTAAATCGTTCTTTTTGACCTGGGAGAACTGGAACCGTTATGCAGAGAAGTACGCCCGGGCATTTGTCTCTCAAAACTTCACTTCTGGGGACCGGGTGGTGGTGTGCGCCTCGTACTGCATTTTTAATCACGTCACGGCGATCCCTAAAATGATTATCACGATTCCGGCCAACGCTCTGACGTATCTCTCGCCGTCGAACCAGACGTTGTGGTACTGTCCGTGTTTGACCAATACGCTTGCGACGCCGTCTACGGCGACATAGATTCCGATCGCAATGAGCACGATGTTAAACCAGTGAAACACCATTTTTTTCCCCCTTTTTGCGAACCCTGAGTAAGGCTTTTTCATGCCATAACTCTATCGAGACTTGCGGCCATTTACCCTTTGAAGCTTGTTTGACGTTGGCCGCCAAGCCTCTAAAGTTTATCACACTTTCGCCCTACTTTCAGCTAACAATTACCCGGGAAGACCCACCATTTTTGCCCATGAACAACGATCGGGCTGAGGTCGATGAACTTATCCTTGAAATCGCGGACTACAAAAACGACTATGCCGATATGGCTGCCGAAAAACTTTTGAGGAAGTGTTCGACCAGTTGGGAAGCGTATCAATACCTGCAAGACCGCGCGCACGATGCCTGGCTACCCGACGCAGCACGTCAGCAGTTGCGACGAATTATCAAAAGGATTCAGGTGCACATACATCAGTGTCGAGAATACGGCTATGCGTATGAGGGGTCGTGAGCGCAACTTTCTAGGAGCGGCTATTTACCTGGTGAAGATTGTTACTCAGCCCTTGATAAAGGAGAGCAAGTCGGCGTTCAACTGATCTTGGCAGACGGTGGGCAAGCCGTGCGGTGCGCTCTTGTAAATCTTCAATGTTGCCAGCGGCGCGATTTCGACAGTACGCAGCGCTGCGGCTTGAATTGGCACTATTTGGTCATCATCGCCGTGCACGACCAACGTAGGTATAGTCATCTTCTTCAGATCCTCGGTAAAGTCGATCTCGGAAAATTGCTTGATGCAATCGTACACTCCAGTCATCCCCGCCAGCATTCCTTGTAGCCAGAAGGATTCGCGAACGCCCTCAGATACGTTGGCACCTTGCCGATTATAGCCATAAAAGGGCAGTGTAAAGTCCTTGAAAAACTGCGCGCGGTTATCAAACACTTGTTTCCGAATGTCGTCGAACACAGCAAGCGGCGTGCCCTTGGGATTGGCTGCTGTTTTGAGCATCAGCGGCGGGACCGCGCTGACAAGCACTGCCTTGGCGACGCGGGCTGTGCCGTGCCGTGCGATATAGCGAGCGACTTCGCCGCCGCCTGTGGAGTGACCGACCATCACCATCTCACGCAGGTTTAGCGTTTCGATAAGATCGGCAAGATCGTCCGCGTATTGGTCCATCGTGTTGCCGTCCCACGTCTGTTCCGAACGTCCGTGACTTCGGCGGTCATGCGCAATCACACGATAGCCGTTTTGCGCCAGAAACAGCATCTGGACGTCCCACGCGTCGGCACTGAGTGGCCAGCCGTGACTAAACACGACGGGCTGACCGTTGCCCCAGTCCTTGTAATAGATCTGCGTGCCGTCTTTGGTTTTGATTGTGCTCATCTTTCTCTCCTTGAGTATAGGAACAGTGATTTTTTTCTTTACACGATCTCTAGTTCGTTAATTCGACGTCTTTCCCAGATTCAAAACGTTGAGGACGTGTTCACTTACTTTGTTGGTTGGTACCAAGCCCAACTTTATTTGTATCTTTTCCGTTGAAAGCGCAAGATAGCTCGCTAAGAGCATCGGGACGACCGGATCTTTGAGATAGACTTTTCTCGCCCAAGTTGAAGACCTACGATACCGTCAAGCGTGACCACATTTCTTCTGCGCGAGACGACTTGTTAGTTTCCCACCGCACGGGCAGACCTCTTTACGCCGTCATTCATGAGATCTCGTTCTTTGCGGCGTTCTTTTCTGGACGCTTCTCTGGATTCTCTGCACGCTTTTCCTCTTTCGTCTTTCTTCCAAAAATTTGATTCAGCTCCGTTTCCATAGATGACGGCTTACGGAGTGACCGGAGCCGTCAGCTTCTTTTTATTATTATACCACCTCACACAGAGCGCGAGAAATCCTAAGACCAATAGGATTAACACAATTCCGAGAGCGGGGTAAGCCATCATAATCGCTAATATTACCAGCACGACAAACACCAGGATAATAAAAGCGATTAGTAAGCTAAAACCCAACATAAGCCCTCTAATCGCCGGTCCCATTTTTTCGGCTCCTATGACGTGGGCACTGCGTATTGAATCCCCATAATTATCAAGTCATATTGTATATACTCAGAATCTGAGCCCGCCCATTGCCCTACCCCTTTAAGATATGCGTCATTAACGGTCGTCGGTGCGTGTCCGCGTGCACGATGCTTGGTTACCCGACAGTGCACGTCAGCAGCTGCGTCGAATTATCAAAAAGATACAAGTGCAGATGCATCAGTCTCGTGAATACGGCTGGGCGTATGAGGGGTCTTGAGCGCAGATCAACACGTTTAAACCTCCTTGAACCGAACAGGACAAAGAAAATGGTTGGAGGCGAAGCCTTTGTCGGTGATCGAAATTGAGAACCTCACCAAGTATTATGGGAAAACCCGAGCCATTGAAGACGTGGACCTCACGGTCGAAGATGGCGAGGTATTTGGCTTTATCGGCCCCAACGGCGCCGGAAAAACCACGACTCTCCGCATTCTGCTCGGATTGCTGCGCAAGAACTCCGGGCGTGTCAGCGTGCTTGGCGCTGATCCGTGGCGGGACGCGGTAGCGCTCCACCGTCGACTGGCTTATGTGCCAGGTGACGTGAGCCTGTGGCCAAACCTCTCCGGTGGCGAGGTTATCGACCTGTTAGGCAGGTTGCGCGGCGGCTTTGACCAGTCGCGTCGTGACGAGCTGCTGGAACGCTTCAAGTTCGATCCGACAAAGCCGTGTCGGACGTATTCAACGGGCAACCGACAGAAGGTGGCACTTATCGCCGCATTTGTCTCTGAGGCCGAGCTGTTCATCCTCGATGAACCGACTTTGGGCCTCGACCCCCTGATGGAAGCGGTGTTCCGGGACTGCGTAACAGAGATCAAGCAGGCCGGCAAGACCGTGCTGCTCTCCAGTCACATCCTCGCTGAGGTCGAGGCGTTGTGCGACCGCATCAGCATCATCAATGAGGGCGTGATCGTCGAGTCAGGAACGCTTGCCGAACTGCGCCACCTCACCCGAATATCGGTCTCAGTGGAAACCGCTCGCCCCGTCACCGGACTCAACGAACTGCCGGGCGTGCACAACATACGCGTCGACGGCCTCAGCGCGCATTTTACTGTGGATGCTGGTGCGATCAATCGCGTCATGGAACACCTGACCCCGTTCGACGTGCTCGCGCTTACGAGTGCCCCGCCCACGCTCGAGGATCTGTTCTTGCGCCATTACGAACTCCAGACTGGGGAACGCGCCCGATGAGCGAGTTTAGCGGCACTGGCGCACTCATTCGGTTGATCCTGCGGCGGGATCGCCTTCTGCTGCCGATCTGGATCGCGCTGCCGCCTCTCTTTGTGGTCCTCGTAGTCGCTGCGTTCGTGAACCTCTATCCCACCGCCGCATCGCAACAGATGCTCGCCGCTCAGATCGTGAACAGTCCGGGATTCGTCGCGCTGCTCGGTCCCGTGTTCTCGCCGACCATCGGCGGACTAACCGCGTGGCGGTCTAGCCTCTTCGCCGCACTGATCGTTGCCGGGGCGAGCGCGCTTACCGTGATCCGGCACACGCGCGCCGACGAGGAGACCGGACGGTACGAGCTGCTGGGCTCGGGCGTAGTGGGCAGACGAGCGCCGTTGTCGGCGAGCTTGATCGTGACGCTGTTCGCCGACCTAGTAATCGCCGCTCTCGTCGCTGCAGCGCTGGTCGCTTTTGGGCTTCCCGTCGCCGGGTCAGTCGCACTGGGGCTGTCGTTCGCAGCGATCGGGTGGATGTTTGCTGCCCTCGCCGGCGTGGCAGGGCAGCTGGCCGAGAGCGCCGGGGTTGCGAGGGGCATCGCAGGGGCGTTTTTTGTTCTGTTTTACCTGTTGAACGCTGTTGGCGATGCAAACGAGCCGAGCGGGAAGTCGTGGCTGTCGTGGACCTCGCCCTTTGGGTGGATGCACCTCGTCCAACCATTCGCCAACGAGCAGTGGGCGATATTTGCCCTCTTCCTCGGCGCGGTCATCGTGCTAATCGCGATGGCTTACGCGCTCTCCTCACGCCGAGACGTCGGCGCCGGCGTTCTCAGGCCGCGACTTGGCCCGGCGAGGGCGTCGCCCCGACTCCGCGGCCCACTAGCTCTAGCGTGGAGGCTGCACCGGCGCACACTGCTTGCCTGGGCCGCGTTGTTTGCGGTGTACGGCGTTATGATTGGCTATCTTGCGAAAACCTCCGCGAACCTGCTGGCCGCTAACGCACAGCTTGCAAACTTGTTCGCCCATTTTGGTGGTCCCTCAGCATACACTGACGCCCTTATTACCCTCTCTCTCACGTTCCTCGGCTGGATCGCCGGCGCATACGCGATCACGGCCACACTGCAGCTGCAGTCCGAGGAGGTCGAGGGGCGTGTCGATCACGTGCTTGGCGCCGCAGTCAGCAGGCTGCGGTGGGCGTCGAGTGATCTCGCCCTTATGGTTATTGGCTCGGCGGTCGTGCTCACGGCCTTCGCCGTGCCGGCCGGACTGACCTACGGGCTGAGCACCGGCAACGTGGGGTACGAGCTGCCCCGGGTGCTGGTCGCCACGCTCGCCTACTTGCCCGCCGTCTGGGTGGTAGGGGGGATCGCGATGGCCCTGTACGGTCTTGCACCTCGGCTGTCGTTCGTGAGTTGGGGGGCACTGGGGGCGTTCATCCTGGTCGAGTTAATCGGCGAGACGTTGCAGGTGAACCAGTCGATCCTAAACATCTCGCCATTTAACCACGTGCCGAACGTTCTCCTCAGTGGGGTGTCCTTAATGCCCCTCGTCTCGCTCACCCTCGCGGCGATGATCCTTGCAATCGTCGGCCTCATGGGGTTCCAGCGTCGCAGCATCGGGTGATCAAAGGTATTGATTCGCGTTACTCGTGCATCGCTTTAGCATTTATCTAATGAAGCTCTCGTGACGCTCGCCGCCTGGAATAATGCCCAATTTGACGCTAATATCGCCATTAGAAGAAACCAAACGCGAAATATGTCATGCAGTCCATGTGACTAGCACCGAGTAGGAGGGAGAAAATGCTCACCAAGGCGTTAGTTTTAACGGACGGCGAAGCGGACTTGCTAAGCCGCGCACTTGAAGAAGTGAAAACCAAAACCTTTGAGGAGTCCCAGATTAGCCTAGATGATGTGGGGGCTCTCAACGCTCTTGTTTCACAGTTCAGGGACGCAGAGAAGGAAGGACACGAAAAAGAAACACGTCACGCATATCTTAGCCCCTTGCGTAAGCGGCTTGTCCTGGGGACGCTTCTCGATAGGGCCAGCGGTGCAGAAAGAGAGTGACGCGGGGGGAAAATGGTGAGCGAAGAACGTGATAGTGAAGAGGTGACGTGGGATGTCGATGGGATCGCGGTCTATGGGACTTTGACGCACCCCGCCAATACCGGCCCGCATCCAGCCATCGTTTTTGTCGCCGGCAGCGGACCGACTGACCGAGACTGGTGCTCACCACTCCTGCCTGGTACGAACTGCAGTGGTCGGCTCCTTGCTAACGCTCTTACTAAACAGGGATTCATTACGTTGCGATATGACAAACGAGCCGCGGGGCCACGTGTGCGTGAAAACCTCCCACAGCTTATCGGAAAGATAAGCATGCAAGGCCACCTCGACGAGCTGACCGGCGCTGTCACTACACTCATGTCGCTAACCGACGTCGATGTCTCGCGATTGTTTGTGTTGACGAACAGCGAAGGGGCCATCCACGCCTTGAACTATCAAAAGGGGATAGCTCATCGCCGATTCGACGGTCTCGTCCTGACCGGCGCTCCGGGCCGTCCGATCGGTCTCGTTGCACGGGATCAACTGCTCGCGCAAGTCGGGCCTCTCGCCAACGGAGATGAAATAATGAAACGCTACGATGCTTGCATCGCCGCGTTCGTCGCTAGCAAACCGATAGCACCTGATGCATCCTTGCCTGAAGTTATGAAAAGCCTTTTAGCCAGCTTAACTGTCCCGGTAAACCTACCATTCGCTCGCGAGCTGTGGCTCGAGAATCCGGCGCACCTCGCGTCGCAGGTATCGGAGCCTATGCTGGTTGTTATCGGCAAGAAGGACATTCAAATCGACTGGCGTGCTGACGGTGGTCCGCTGCAAACCGCCACCGCTACCAATGGCAACGCTACCTTCGTGTTCCCGGACAACACCGATCACGTGCTCAAGCGCGAACCTCGACCACAAGACGAGCTTGTGGCCGCTGAAGTGTCAGCGCGTTATAATGCCGAAGGCCGTGTTCTAGATTCCGATGCCCTTTCTGTCATCACAAATTGGTTGGTTGAACGGTCAGACGAGGCACGGTGAACTCAACCGACCAGCGTGCTAGTGGTGAGATCGAACCTTCGGCCGGGGCTACGCCCCATCTCTTATCGCATGATGCATTAAAAAACAGCGGTGATATCAAAACTACCGTAGACGCTGCTTTGCACATTAGCACATTGAGATAAACACCGTCTAAACGGTTGCATACTATTCTTCTTTGTTTATCATCCTGGCTCTTAACGCCGTGATAGTGGGCACAATCGTAGTAGTTTAACCTCATCCGGACACTAAGCACACGCTAAAAATAGTGCGGCGCGTGATGGTCTTGGACACTTCTCAAAATAGTGAAAGAGTTCACAAAAACGGCCTCACGTAGATGCTAGTATATACCTCTATTTTATGTGTTCGGCAGCGTTGCGTGTTCTTTTCGCCAGTTCTTGGCTCCTAACTCGTTATTTTGATTAGGTCATAGTGAATTTATAGTTTGGTGCAAAATAGTTAGCAATTCATTATTGTCGCTGCTATTCAGGTTTGTATCAGATTGAATTTAGGGGAAGAACGCATGGAAATAAAATACGTGCCGACAACGTGTCCCTATTGCGGGGTCGGCTGCGGACTTAACCTGGTGGTTAAGGACGGCGAGCTCGTCGGGGTTGAGCCGTGGAAGAGAAGTCCCATAAATGAGGGAAAACTCTGTCCTAAAGGCCTCTCATGCTGGGAATTCGTGCACGATGAGGATAGGCTCACGACTCCGTTGATCCAGAAAGATGGCGAGTTTGTTAAGGCTACTTGGGACGAAGCGCTCGATCTTGTGGCTTCGCGATTAAAGACAATTCACGAAGCAAACGGCCAGAACTCGGTCGCGTTTCAGGTGTCGTGCAGAACCACGAACGAAGAATGCTACGAGATGCAAAAACTGGCGCGCGTCGGATTCAAGACCAACTACGTCGATAATTGCGCGCGCATTTGTCACGGTCCATCTGTCGCTGGACTCTCGTTATCCTTCGGTTCGGGCGCGGCAACAAATGGTTTTGCAGACGTTCTGAACGCGGATTGCATCTTCATGATCGGCTCAAATGCGTTAGAAGCGCACCCGCTCGCTGCGCGAAGGATCATCCAGGCCAAAGAAAAGGGCGCACACCTAATCGTCTGCGATCCACGGTACTCAATGACGGCGAAGCAGGCGGATACTTACGTGCGTTACAAGCCTTCCTCTCAAATTTCCTTGCTTAATTCAATGATGTATTGGATTATTGCGCAAGACTTGCACGATAAGGACTTCATCGCAAATCGGACGAAGGGATTTGAAGACCTAAAGGCGACGGTTCAGAAGTACGCAGACGTGAAAGCTAGAACAGGAGTGCCTACTGAGTTAGTGAAAGAAGTGGCGCGGAAATACGCGGCCGCTAAAAATGCCGTAATTATCTACTGCCTCGGCATTACCGAGCAAACAACTGGGACGGATAACGTTATGTCGCTCGGGAATCTTGCGATGTTGACGGGAAACATCGGAAGACCCGGAGTTGGCGTCAATCCGCTTAGAGGTCAAAACAACGTCCAGGGCGCCTGCGACATGGGGGCCTATCCGAATATGTATTCCGGCTATCAGAAATGCGAAGTTCCTGAGAATCGCGAGAAGATGGAGAAGGCGTGGGGCGTCGAGGGACTTCCTGGCGAATATGGGTTGACCCTGACCGAGCAGATAGACGCATGCGGCGACGAGATAAAGGCTATGGTCATCATGGGTGAAAACCCGATGATGTCGTTCCCAGATTCCAACCACGTCCGCAGGCAACTTGAGAAACTCGATTTTCTTGTGACGTTGGACATCTTTCCAACAGAAACGACGAAACTCGCCGATGTCATACTCCCGGGCGCGTGCTTTGCGGAAAAGGACGGCACGTTTACCAGTGGTGAACGCCGAGTGCAGCGTATAAGAAAGGCAGTTGATCCGCCAGGCGATGCCAAAGCTGACTGGGAAATTTTAACGGATCTCGCTCACAAACTCGACTTAGAGGGCTTTGAGTTCACAAGTGTCGAGGACGTCTTTGACGACATGCGAAAAGTGACGCCTTCGTACGCAGGGATATCTTATGAGCGACTCGAGAAACCCGAAGCCCTTATATGGCCGTGTCCAACGGTAGAACATCCAGGAACGCCGATTCTCCACAAAGAGAAATTCGCGTCGCCGGACGGGCTAGGGGCCTTCTATGGCATAGAAGACAGACTTCCTGCGGAGCTGCCAGATGCCGAGTACCCGTTTGAACTCATGACGGGCCGGATCTTGTTCCACTACCACACCGGAACTATGACGAGGCGCTCGCCAACGCTTGACCATGAAGTCCCAACGGGATATATTGAGATCAGTGTTGAAGATGCAAAAGAGCTTGGCATACAACAAGGTGACCGCGTAAAGCTTCGAAGTCGTCGCGGTGAGGCTGAAACGCTTGCACGCGTCACGAGCGATATGCCTAAAGGCGTGCTGTATATGAGTTTCCACTTCAGCGAAGGCCCTGCTAACGTTCTGACGAACACGGCACTGGATCCAATGTCAAAGATGCCAGAGCTGAAGTACTGCGCTGTGGCGCTTGAGAAAGCGTGAGGAGGTACACAAAGATGGTTAAAGTAGGTGATATGTTCTACGCGCAAGCAGCCGATATTTCCATTCAGAAAAAAGGTGAGTGTGGCGGCGCCGTTACCGCGACGCTGAAGTACCTGCTTGAGAACAAGCTTGTCGACGGGGTGCTCGCGATGAAACGCGGTGTGGACATCTATGACGGCGTGCCGACGCTCGTTACCGATCCGGCGAGGATTACAGAGCTTTCGGGGTCGCTGCACTGCGCTCCTGTCATTCAGTCAAACGTGCTTTTCAAGTACCTCAACGGCGCTCAGGACATGAAGCTCGCTGTCGTTGGCGTCGGGTGTGATTCGCTCGCTATGCAAGTACAGATACGAAAAGAAGAATTGAACGCTGACAACCTCGTCCGTATTGGCCTCAACTGCGGGGGAACCTTTCCACCGGTGCAGGCCCAGGAAATGATCCAGAAGTTCTACGAGACCGATCCGATGGACGTCGTCAAGAGTGAGATTGCCAAGGGGAACTTCATCATCGAGACGAAGGATCACGAGCACAAGGAGTTCAAGATCGACGATCTTGAAGAGCAGGGCTACGGCAGACGGGCAAGCTGCCGCCGTTGTGAGGAGAAGATCCCGAGAACGATGGACCTCGCGTTCGGGAACTGGGGAGTCATCGGTCCTGACGCGGGTAAGGCCACATTTGTCGAGGTCTGCTCTGCGGCGGGGGCGCAACTGCTCGAGGACGCTGTCAATGCTGGTGCCCTGACGACGAAGGATCCACTTCCAAAGGGGATTGAGATTCGAGCAAACGTCGAAAAGGCGATGCTTAAGCTCGGGACCAAGTGGCAGGCGCACGACTTCCGGAGCGGTGAGGAGCGCGATGAGTTCTGGCTCGAGCAGTTCGCGAAATGCATAAAATGCGGAGGCTGCTGGAAGGCGTGTCCCGTTTGTACGTGCGATGATTGCAAGCTTGAGAGCTGTGAGCCGCGCTGGGTTGAAAGCGGTATCCCTCCTTCGCCGAAGCTGCAGTACACGCGGGCGGCACTTATGGATGCCGACTGCGTGGACTGTGGTCAGTGTGAGGACGCTTGTCCTGTCGAGATCCCCCTTTCGTCGTTCTTCCACCAATCGACCAAGAACACGGCTAAGCTCTTGGCCAGATTCGATGAAATAACCGCCACTCGATAAAAAACTTCGATTTAGCAGACTTTGGGAGCCTTCTGCCCCGGTTGATTTGTTAGAGTTGTATGTCTCACGCTGGGCGCTTCGCGCGCTTGTTTATGTTTAGCCGCGGAAGCGAATCATACCGATTAAGTGAGCAGTGCCGCTATGCGGTTACTATGTTAGTTGCAGATCATTACCAAGATCTTCGTCGTGATTATGCCATGCCGAACTGCGAGCTGCTTGAGATTCATCGGAGCAAAATCTCGCTCCACCACGCCAAGGCAGGGTACGGCTACCCTGTAATACGCCTTCCCTTTACAGTCTCAAAGCTTGCAGGACTGTGGACGCGTATCTATCAGACGGTTCACGATGGGGCGCTCGCATTTCTTGTCGTTGTCTCTGGCGCAGCCACAGAAAAAGGTGCTAACCAGTCTGAAGACGCCGTCCTACGCGCCAAATTGCCCGCCTTGACATGGCGGAGGTCGCCGGTTCGAATCCGGCCGAGCCCACTGTCCTTTTTCAAATAGGACACGCTGCAGCCGTCTGTTGGGCATTTGTCGGACGTGAGGATTGTGGCGAAAAAGGCGCCATAGGGGTGCGGCGTACTCCTGAGCGTCTTTGCCGCCCGCGGATTTATCTTTTCACTGCATCACTTGCAATCGCTGTCAGCCGCCGATCAGCAATCCTATCAGGACACCCGCGATAGCTGCGGCGGTTGCGATGGCTAGGGTCTCCATTACCGTCCTTCCCACCGCGCGTTTGCCTATCCTTGCCCTGAAGAGACCGAGCAGGATCAGGAGGGTAGCGGTTCCCATGATACAGATTATCCGGGCCTCGGCAAACGGCAGAAATACGAAAGGTATCACTGGGGTGAATCCGGCTGTAAGATCCGTGATCCCCATCCAGCCGGTTTGCACGAGCGCGGAGTCTTTCCCGGAGGTGGTGGTCTCCTCACTGGCGACCGCGTCCTCGAATGTGCAGATCGCCAGGGGGTTAGCCTGTATATCAGTCCGGATCGTATCGAGGCTTTTACTGCTCAGGCCTGCTCCCTGCAGCACGCCCATCAGCTCGTTCACTGCATGGTCAGGATCACGACGGATCTCGGCTTCCCGTTGCTTTGCTTCCACCCGGGCTTCGTCTCTCTCGGACTCGAGATCGAGGTAAAGCCCCGCCATCATCGAGACCGACGCCGCAACGGCGGCCGTAGCACCTGCAAGAAACACGGCACTTCCGGACTGGGCGCCTACTGCGACACCGAGCACGAGCCCGAAGATCGAGACGGCACCATCCTCCATGCCGTATACGATGTCCCCCGCAGAGCCGCTGAGTGATTCCCTCATCCGGCTGAGGAATGACGGGCTGGTTACTTCGCTCATGCCCGGATCAACCTCAACATATCAAAATCATAGCTCCCCGTCCGCTCTGCAAACCCCCCGGATGCTTGCGCTGTGGGTGTAGCGCTTACCGGCATGACAAGCACCGCTGAACCGAGCAGCACGCTGATGACAACAAGTGCAGCAATAGTTTGTCTCTTCATCGTAGGTCATCTCATCATCTTCTTTCATCAGGCGGCTGCGATGCTGCAACCGCCGATTTGGCAAGCTAGAAATCATGATGCACTCGTTTAATAAACGTTGCCGTGCCCTTTTTTGTCAATATTGCCTTATTTTGTCAATATTGCCTTAAAGAGGATTTTCTCGCACTCCTGTAACGCCACGAAAGCCTCGCCATTTTTACACAATACGGCTAACCAAACAATACGGCTAACCAATAGCCGCTTCACACGACCATCGAAGTGAGCGTTTCGACCATACTTTTGCGGTCAATCGACCCTGAGCGTTAGGTTGGCCGTCGCAACAATCACAGGGCCTGTAACTCCTGTATCAGATTCTGCACCTGCGGATAGAGCTGACCTTGCGCGGCACACGTCCGCACCCAGTCATCGCTGCCCGGCTTTCCGGTCTTGGCACAGCCGTTCATCCGCGGCAGCAAGGCGCTCTTGAGTTGAGCATGCTGCACTACTAACGGAAAAGGCCCGATTCATATAGTAAACATTGGACATATATGCCGAAGACCAACTGATGCTCCTCGCCGCTTAGAGTTTAAAAGCTTCAGGTCACCGCGTTCGGAGATTATCGGAAAACACTTCTCTTTCGTTGTTCCCCAAAAACGATCGCCAGCAAAGGTGGAGATCCTCCCCATGTAACCCCCCACTGCGAGGGTTCTCAGAGAAGAAAGAGGCACTAAGGAAGATTTCGTCCAATGTTCTTGTGACGCTAACGCTCAGTCTTCGCGTGAAGCGGAGGTCTCTGATGAACTCTTCGAGGCTCTGAACAGCGGCGTTAAAACTGACCTAGACCTGTCCAAACCCTCGCCGCGTCTGTCACATCGATTCTGACTTAGGCGCGCGGGCGCATAGACGCCGAAGGTTCTGCCTACCTCCTCGCCCAGCGGACGACGACATACTCGATCGGAGGAAGGAGCAGGTAAACCGCCGTGCTCCACGTCTTCCCCGTCAGGGCGATAAGGACCGCGAGGAGGGAGACAAGGGGAACGACCAGGGCGCGGGCGCCAACCTGCCGGACAAAACCGGGGGTCATTCCGGGTTCAACCAGGCGGTCTTTCCCCGTGGCGTACTTCCATTGCAGGAACATCCCCATCCCGAGTGCAAAAAGGTTCAGCTCGAATACGATCTGACCGAGGGGGACATTAGGAAAAGCACCCGAGAACTGGGTGGAGAAAGGAAGGAGGGCGACGAACATGAGGGTCCCCATATTGAGCCAGACATACGTCCGGTTCAGGCGACTCACGGGGTGGAGCTCGATATGGTGGCTAAGCCAGAATGCCCCGAGGATCAGGAAGGCCAGCACATAATGGAAAAAATCAGAGTACAGCGAGAGGAGAAGGTTCGCAACGAAGGGTGTTGACTGGACCAGGTCCGCCTTCGCCGGTATGCTGATGCCTATAACAAGCAATGTCATCGAGAAGGCAAAGATCCCATCCGTCAGGGCTTCCAGCCGGCTTTTGGTAAGGTGCATCACCTCACCTTCCAGATACCGGCTTTTGGCAAGGTCCACGGCCTCACCTAGCAGATTTTCTTTTTTCATGAAAAGCAATCTCAGCTGTTAAGTCCTGAAGGATTAATCTTTTGTTTTTCTCCCGCAACAGGTCAGACATGAGCGGATTTCGACGCCATTCCCCAGCCTCAGGACAACGCCAGGGGCGCAAGGGATACTGAGAAGTGCATGCGATTCTGACTGCAATCTACTGAAGGCGGCACCCCACAGGTTGCTTGGCGGGACCCTGTCTTAAGCTGGTGCGATTGCGGTCGGAATAGCTCCATCGCAGCTCGCAGAAATCAGTAAACGATACCGTAAGCAGACAAGGAATCGTCGCAGCAACCGCCCATGTCCAGTCCCGATTCTCGCTCCAGCGGCGTCTACGTATTGCTGCGCCTCAAGCGGCGAACTTCTGCCCGCGCCCAATTGCACCGAGGGAAAAAAGGAGATCCGTCCTTACTTACGCGGGAACTAGAGCTCAATACTGTTGATACTAGTAAAATGCTTGATCGCGTGAACGTTAATCATTACGACTAAATGACAGCGCAAACTTTGTACGCATTATGCTAACCGCTGAACGCTACCCAGGTCTGCATTCTTATAATGCAATGTCAAACTACGAGCTGTTGGAAATCCATCGCAGCAAAATCTCACTCCACCGCGCGAAAGTCGACTACAGCTACTCAACAATACGCCTGCCCTATATGCTCTCAAAGCTTGCAGGTTTGTCGACAAACATCTACCAAACGGTTCACAATGGAGCGCTAGCCTTTGTTGTTGTTATCTCGTCAACTTCAAAAAGCGGTACGCATAAACACGAAAACGCCAGTGTAAGCACCGAATCGCCCGCCTTCACACGGCAAAATTAAAAAAACGGTATCTTTTGTCGTTAAAAATGGAACGTTAGCGTTTTTGCAGTAACAGTTTCAGTGGGAATGGCTTGCCGTGTCCGGGATAAACAGTCTTGACGTTATTACTTTCTAGTTTTTCGATACTGACCTGCGCAGTGGGCATATCGTCGATGATGGTACTGATCGCAGGGTGTTTGGTGTTTTCAAGTAGGTCGCCGCAAAACAGATCACCGGCGGATGTCAAGATGCCGATCGAGCCTTTGGAGTGTCCCGGAATTGAAAGAACTTTAGCGTCGCATCCATATTCAGTAAGATCTGCCCCATCCGCGACAATCGCATCGGGTTGAAATCTGTCCGCAGCACCAAACCTAAAGAGGCTCGGGGCCAGCGATCTGAGAAGGCGATTGCCTTTTTTCCTGTTCCAGAACATATCGCCGCGTTCAGCCATACCGACATCGTCAGCATGCATAGCTATCTTTGCTCCGAACTTTTGGCGCAGATAGGCAGCATTTCCGATGTGGTCAAAATCGCCGTGGGTGATAACGATCAACATGAGATGGCCTGGCTGACAGCCTGCGCTGATAAGTTCTTTTTCAAGGTCAGCGCGCTTGTTGGAACCCCCCGTGTCGATCAGGATATAATCATCGTGGGTTTTAATGAGATAACAGTTGACGCTGCCCAGTTTGAAGGGGAGCGACAGATTGATCGAGTTGACTTCTGCCGGCATGTAGTAGTCCTTTCGTGTTTGAGCGGCTGTTACAGTAGGGCACATCACGTCTTCCCGGCGAATACGCGATCGACTGCGCCTACAACCTCTCGGATCAGCTCAGTCCCCAGCGCGTATGCGACTCGATCTCAAACTGTTCACTCGAGGGTGGTGTATTCAGGCGTCGTGTCCTCAGCTCACTTTTCACCTTGCGCCAGATTTTCTTTGACTCTGAACCTGACGATCTCTTTTACAGTGTCTAACGGAATAGGCCAATCTGTTGGAAATTGAACCGTGCCTTTTGATTGCTTGTAAATGGACAACTTCTCCTTGAAAGCAAGGATGACGGAAGAGGGCACATAGAACCCGATATGTTTACTATAAGCGGCGAAATGCACCAAGTTGCCGTTGAGCTTGAAGGCAGGCGTTCCATAACTAATACTCTCTTCAGCTTCAGGCGCTGCTTCTTTGATAGCACTGCTCAGCTCCCTGAGTTTGTGCTGAACATTCTGAGGAAACGTCGCGATATAATCGTCGATATTTTTTGACTGACTTCTTGACCTCTCACTTACCATATTGATGTCCAAAACTGATCGACTACTAATTCAGTTTAGCAGACGCCAACAGCACGTTTGCACATGTTTGCTTCAGTGTACCAGTTCTTCAAGAGAATGCTGCAGCCGCGTTAGGAGCCTTTTCTGGCACCTGCTGCGTAATGTCCCAATATTCGACAATCTTGTCCGCGCTAAAGCGAAAAAGATGAACTTGCCTCAACCCTCCGTCAAAAGGATCAGGGCTGGAGAGCTGGGTGTGCACTGCAACAAGGTCTCCCTCAGCTAGCACATTCCTCACGACAAGCTTAAAGTCGGCATTTGATCCTTTAATTATACCTTCTGCTCCTTTCTTCTGCACCTCTAGCATCGCATCGACCAACTCATTCATTCCGCCGGTAACGTACGGATTATGAGTCTTACACTCTGAGGCACAGAATCGCAGTCCCTCTTTTGGTCTGCCTGCGCCAATCATATTTAGAAATTTGACTGCGATGTCTTTTCGCGTATCCGCACTTCTTTCTGAACTCGCGGAAGGCTTTAAATCAGACATTCTTTCACCAAATATGCGCGGCATTTGCCGATTAAATCTGCTTGCACGCACGCCAAGCCATGTTGCTATCTTACAGACATGTCCGGCTTAATAATGCCAAACAGGTTTCCTTCCGTGTCGGTGCAGTAGGCAATATACCCGATGCCCGGAATAGCTTGCTTTGGCTGCGCAACGGAGCCCCCTGCCGCCACAATCTGTTCAACTGAATCGTCTACGGATTCAACTGCGATTGTATCTGTCGTGACTTGCTCTGCCATCCGCGCGAGAAGATCGCTCCGTTAATTCCCGGTTCGTCGTCCGGGCCTGTGATGATCTGCCAGTAATCGAAAGGCCCCTCCCACTTGACGATCGTCCACCCGAAAACTTTTTCATAAAACGCTATCGCGCGCTTCGGATCATCCGCAGGCAGCTCGAACCACATCATTCTTCCTCGTGGCATTATTGTCCTCCTTGGGTTTTTTTGCAAGCTTTGCAGCGCGGATACTTACACTCGTGGGCCGGGAACTGTGTGCAAGATGCAGTTCTGCCGCAGAATGCGCGCAATAAGCTACAACCATGAGCAGGCCGAAGTCAAAGCCCTATTGAAAGAGAGTAAAGTACTGCGCAGCTGCGAGCGACAAGAGATCAATCAGCCGTCTGTGCGCCTAAAAAGCCGTCAACGGCCGCAACAAAGAGCTTCGCCGTCCGTCAAAACTAGCGCGTTGGTGAGCATTTTTTCCCTCCTACTAGGTGCTAATCACATGGACAGCATGACATATTTCATGTGTGATTTTTTCTGTTGGCGATATTAGAGGCATAATGACCGTTTTTCTGGGCGGCGAGTGTTAGCCGAGTTTTAATACGTTTATGAATACTCATACGCCCACCCGTATTCCCGACTTTGATTTATCTGCACGTGTATCTTCTTGACAATCCGTCGCAGCTGCTGACGTGCACTGTCGGGTAACCAGTCATCATGCACGCGGTCCCGCATGTATTGATAAGCTTCCCAACTGGTCGAGCACTTCCTAAAAAGTTTTTCGGCAGCCGTGTCGGCGTAGTCGTTTTTGTAATCCGCAATTTCAATGATGAGCTCATCGACCTCTGCGCGATCGTTGTTCATGGGCCAAAATGATGGGTCTACCTGGGTAATTGTTAGCTAAAAGTAGAGCGAAAGTGTGGAGAAATTTAGAGGCCCGTCGTGCACGACGTTTTTAGGGCCGTTTGGAGGTGGACGCATGGCAGAAAAAAAATACGAAGCGAGTCGACTCTCTCTTTAGACTGCTCTACGCGCTTCGCTTTGCACTGTGAAAAGCAGTAAAGCATCGCTTTAGCTGGTAAAAAGCGTGACATCCGCTGCAATGGCCGAGCAAGCTTTTTATGAGCGGACTTCGTGGCAACGATCATGACTCAACCACTCGATGTGATACGGGTTTCTCACAATGCGCTCAGGAATGACATCGAGCGTATCGATGCTGCAGCGCTGGACGCAGCACGAGGAAAGGAGGGTCTTGCCGCCACCGTCGAGCGTTTCCGCTTCTTCAACGAAGTATTGGTCTGGCACGCAGACGGCGAAGAGGAAGCCATATTCCCCCGACTTGAAGATGTCGCCCCGCTGGTTGCTGAAGCCTATGTGAAGGACCATCGTGGTTTGGATGCAGCATTTGACGAGTTGAGTAGATCGTATGCTTCACACGACCCGTTAGCAACCGCCCGGGCCACCGCTGCGTTCCGTTTTCATCTCGATATCCACCTGGATAAGGAGGATACCCACCTCTACCGGATTTTCAAGGAACGAGTCTCCTTGCCCGAGCAAGGGAAGGCGATTGGCATCATGGTAAGCAAGGTTCCGCAGGAACGATTCTCGGAACTGGTTGCGTGGCTGTTTCCGCTGGTGGGACTGGACGATCGTGAGACCATGGTACACATATATCAAATGATGATGCCCGAGCCTGTCTTCGCCTCAACAAAGGAGCTCATCAAAAACGCTATCGGCAGCGACTGGGCCGAACTCACGCAGCGCATCCCGACATTATAGCCCCCACTTTTAGCAAGTGAAGGATATGTCTCGTGAGTCCAGGTCTGCATAGTTTAGCAGTCGAGTTAGTCTGTCCTGCCGGCAGCTCCAAGGCCGTCACTCTATGACTTCTGCGTCAGCTGGTGAGCGGGGCCCAAGAATCTAAGCAAATCGAAAAAAGAAATAGAGAGAAGGTAGCTAGTGGCAGCGGTTAGTTTCAACGGCGTTTCTTCTCAACAAGTCTGGTAAAAGATACGTACTAAATACTCAAGGAGAGTATGTGGACAAAATCCCGCAAGATCCTCAACGAACCGCCACCTACGCAGCCGCTCCGTCACGGAAGCCACGTAGTATGCGTTCGAATTGACGCTTATTTGCTTTGTTCGTTCAGTTTCTCGAGATAGACTCGTTGACCGTACAATATGTATCCGACTCCCAGTAGTATGAGGATATATTCACCGGCGGTAACCGCAGGCGGAGGCGTAACTGTGAAGAAAAATTTTGCCTGATCGGCGGGCGCGGTGAGGAAGCTGAGCGTAGCATCGACTACCGCTAAAACACCCGCGAGTTTTGGTCTTCGAAGAAACAGCGAGACCAGCGCGGCAAGCGGGAGCAACAATCCCACGATTATAAAGAATCCAGAAAACCACAGGGTTCGTAGTTCATTTATACGCGTTTCGAATCCCAATGGCGTCAATAGAAATCCCACGATAAAGCCAAAGGCAAGCAAAACAGCCAATACCTTCTCTGCATTACTGAAAGAAGCCAATTCTATTTCCCCCTGCCTGCACTGTTAGATCACGCTAATTATTTAACTATTTTGAAAGCTCCGGACATTTGTTTGGAGCACCATTCTGGCCGCGTATGCAGTTATAGCGGTGTTCGTGGCAGTGACGGTAGGAGCGACGTTATATCAGTTCAGGTAGTTTTTGTAATCCGCAATTTCAATGATGAGCTCATCGACCTCTGCGCGATCGTTGTTCATGGGCCAAAATGATGGGTCTACCTGGGTAATTGTTAGCTAAAAGTAGGGCGAAAGTATGGTAAAATTCAAAAACACAGAAGAGGCCGATTCATAGTTCATTTTGCGCCCATTAGAGCCCCTCCGAACCCTAGGGCCCACACATAGATTGGATAGGCAATCATGCGCTCCATCCCGCCTGGACCTATTCCCAGATCGTGATGCGTGAAGAATAGGACATCGGCGACGAGGGCGAAGATCCCGAGGCCTACTGAGACGTACGAGAGTGGCGGGCGCAGCACCCTATACGAGAGAATCGCGGAGACCGCCCCGAAGGAGAGCAGAACGAGCGCGAAGATGCTGTGGGGCGCGCCGGTGGTTTCGGGGAATAAGCCCGCCCCCACGGCACAGGCGCCGGTGACAGCAAGGGTGATGGTAAGGCCTGCGCCGAGGGTACGCCTCCCGGCCAGGGAACCGATGAGTGCAAATCCTCCGAACACCACGGCCGACGCGTTGTACATAAGCGCCGTTTGCCCCACACCCAAATCACTTAGGTAGTTGGTCGCCACGGTATACCCTGGATGCAGCGCTTCGGCGATCGCAATCACGAGCATGTGCTGCGCCACGCCAACAAAAATGAGTGCCCCGGAGAGAGGGCGGTTTTCGATGCGCATTAGACTCACCTAACTATCACTGCGTGATTGCTTAAGTTTTCTTTTTTTCGATGCAGGTGCATGGTCATCGAGTCGATATTAGCGTCAAAACGGCCGTTATACCTGGCGGCGAGCGCGGGTTCTTCGTCCTGATGAGTGTTATCAGCTCCATCCTGTTTCGAAGTATGCGGTGATTGGCGTGCTTTACCGCGAACGGGCAAAAGCGACTCTATAAAACTCGTAGCCCTTCATACGACGGGCAGCAGCGCCCATATAACGCGCCCGATACTCAGAGGCCCCAACGTCCTCTGTCAGATCGAGGCCGCGTTCTGCAAGGTATACCTGAAGGTGCTCAGGATAGAAACCAAAGGTCCACGTTTCGCCGGCACGCTGTAGCGTGTTCCGCACGTGGCGAGTCCCTCCAAATGTCACCGACCCATCGAGCAGACCTCGGTGCACGTAGGTGAAAACGATGCGACTTCCCGGTACCCCTCCTACGTAGCTGAGGGTGCTATCCACAGCTCGCTCAGTAAGGTAATTCGTGACCCCCTCCCAGATAAAAAAAGAACGCTGATTGGCCTTGAATCCCGAGTCATACAGAACCTGGCCTAATGACTCAGTATTGAAATCCACGCCCACGTATACGACGTGCTTTGGCAACGCTCCAAAGATGCGTCGTACGCCGTCTTTTTTCTTAGACAGCGTGGCCGGATGGTCAACCTCGAAGACGTGAGTCGTTTCGATTCCCGTTATCCGGTACGCACGACAATCGAAGCCGGCGCCGAGGATGACGACTTGACCAACGCTGTTGTCAAGGGATGTAGAAACATAGTCATCAATCAGGCGTGTCCGCGCGACGCCTGACGATCGCGCCCCTGGCCATCTCAAGTCGATGATCCCCGGGACTGCTGCACCAAGCAATAGAATGCGCGACAGCTGGACGACACCCCGCAACACAGGCCGCAGAAAGCAATAGGCAAAAGGATCATCGAAAAGCCTGCTGCGTGACGGACGCCGGGATGACTCAATGGCCCGGAACAAGGCCATATACTCGGCGGTTCGACTCGCGTTGTGCTCTTTCACGTTTCCCGGCACTAATCGTACTGACCCTGATATATATATAAGTCCAATTAATGGGCTCATCAATCGCCAATAGTTCGAATGTTCGAAATAGATATATAATAGTTAGAATATTAGAACCATTATGGATAAGCAGCCGTATCGGCTCCGTCTGTATCTGTCCATTATTCAAGCCATCACCAACAAAGCCTTTGGAATAGGCCCGGGTGCAAAAAGCGATCTGTCCGCAAATGAGTCTTTCATCGTATACCGATGCAATTTTTATGATGTCAACATGAAGGACCTCGCGCAAGGCACCGATGTGGTCAAGAGCACGGTTTCCTACTATATCGATGTCCTTGAGAAGAAGGGCTATGTGCAGCGAGTCCGCGGCGGAAAAGACAAGCGAGACGTCTTTGTCGTTCCGACTGAGAAAGCGAAAACCTGGATAGCGGAGACTGAGCAGAAAGTGTTCGATTACGTCGCAGAGGGTATGTCAAGGCTGACTCTTGATGAGCAGGGGCAGTTCGTGGCGCTATTCTCGAAGTTCGTCGGGGAAACCGAGTCAATGCCGTATGAGGCAATTATGAAATCAATCCGAGAAGAGCATGAAACCCAAGATAAGCACGATGAACGCAAAGGGGGCGCCCCTTGAAGCAAATCGTTGAAACTCGTAATCTGACGAAGGTGTACGCCGGAAACGTTCGCGCAGTCGATGACGTGAGCATCGACATAGGCGAGGGAGAGATATTCGGCTTGCTCGGCCCAAACGGAGCCGGGAAGACCACGATGATCCGCATGCTCGTGACCTTGGCGCGCCCCACCTCAGGTAGTGTGCGTGTTGCAGGATATGATGTCGTCAAGGAGGCACGCAAGGTGCGGGAGATAATCGGTTACTCTGCTCAGCAAGCTGGGGTCGACGAGAACGCCACCGGTCGCGCGTATTTAACGCTCTTTGGACACTTCTATGGCCTCAACAGTAAGACGATACGGAACAGGGTTGACGGGGTGCTCGCACTGTTGGAATTGACTGACGCCGGAGACCGATTAATAAGCACGTATTCTGGTGGCATGCGGAAGCGCCTCGAGATTGCCACAGCCCTCATCAACAAGCCAAAACTCCTAGTTTTGGATGAACCCACGCTCGGACTAGACATTCAAACACGCACGCGCATATGGGAGCACATCCGCACCCTCAACGCCGACGGGATGTCCATCCTCCTTACTACGCACTATCTGGAGGAGGCCGACAAGGTCTGTGACCGCGTAGCGATTATCGATTATGGCCACATCGTTGCCTTGGGAACGCCTGACGCACTTAAAGGGGAGATTCACGGCGACGTCGTCTCTTTGACTCTACCACCTGAGGAGCCTGATCAACAGAAAAAGACGTTCGAAAAGGTGAAGCAACTGTTGTCTGGCGAACGCTTGGTCAGAGACGTTCAGCCCACGAACGTCGGTCTCAACGTGTACGTCGACCAAAGGGGCGCTGGCGTACCTCTAATCTTGCGTGTGGTCGAGGACGCTGGAGTGATGATCGAAGACCTCAGCCTTTCGCGGGCCTCACTTGACGACGTCTTCGTCAAGTACACTGGCCGGACGATGCGTGAGGAGCGAGGGCAGGCACTTGGCGCGAAGCAAGTATGGTTTGGAGGCTAACGCATGACGGGCTTATTGCGGAGCACGTGGTATACGCTGGATAGGCTTGTGCGCGCTTTCCTGCGCACTCCTATCTGGATTGTCGTCTACTTGATTCAGCCGTTGATATGGCTTCTGCTCTTTACACAGATCTTTCAGAGCATCACGGTGTTGCCGGGTTTTTCAACGAGCAGTTACGTGCAGTTCTTCGCCCCAGGCCTCATTGTGACGTTAGCGGTGTTTAACTCGAATTTTTCGGGTTTCCAGATCCTCAGCGACATCAGCTGGGGCGTCCTTGAAAAAATGCTCGTGACACCGGTGAATCGCTACGGATTGATTTTTGGCAGTTTGCTGTACGTAGCGGTGACCGGGATCGCACAAATCGTGATCGTATTGGTTATCTCTCTGTTGCTGGGCGCAAGCGTGGTAACTGGGGTGGGCGGCGTGCTTATTACGTTTGTCATCGTAAGTCTGCTGTCGATGGGTATCACCGGTCTGCTCACCGCGCTGGCTCTGCGCGTTAAGCGGCCGGAGCCACTCGTGTTCGTGTCCACTTTGATAACGCTGCCGTTGATCTTCCTGTCCAGTGCGCTGATACCCGCGAGCTTGACTCCTGGCTGGGTACAAACCGCTATGAAGTTCAATCCCGTCAACTACGCGGTGCTCGCGGTGCGGCCACTGTTCCTCACCGGCTACGCCTGGACAGCGATTGCACAGGCGCTGATCGTTTGCGGAGCTCTCGCATTTGTTGCGATCGTTATCGCGACGCTGGCCGTTCGACGATTCGGTGATTAAAATATGACCGAATGGTTTCGGCGCTGCCATACGATGGCTGTACTTGAATGGATAACGAGCGCAGTAATATTCATGTTAGACCTATTAAACTGTATTAGATTGAAATAAGGTGATATAAGGTGAATAACCAGAACAATGAACAGCGGAACTGCATAGACGTGCGCTACGTGCGTGACAATAAAACGCTGAGTGGAGCGGTGTGTGTGGCGCTCAGCAAGAAAGTAGGGAGAATAGATCGCAAGGTTGACCTTATATTCATGCCGGAGGAGGAAGGTGCGTTTTCTGTGAGGAGCACTACTGAACTAATGAACATTCTCGCTAGCTGGAAGGTGTCGTTTGAAGAGCGAAAGCGAGTTTTTGACTTCGTTGCTGAGCGGTTGCGTATGCTCGCTGGTGAGGATACAGTTGCGTAGTAAAGAGAAGGAGGTCTGTGGAGCTTAGGGGAAGTCTAAAATCGGCAAACTCTCAACTAAAAAAGATAAGATCTACCACAAATCACACTGCCTCCACGGCTTGCTAACTTACCTTTTGTTTGCAACGGTATACTTAGGTGCCTATGCGGACTCAACAAGATACGTTGACAGCGTGCGTTATCAATCCGCACTCAAAAAGCACACCGGAAGTTCAAAAGTGGTCGATGGACAGGCGTAACGACAATTTTGGTCAGTGCCGCGTGACATCATGTACGGAGGATGGAACGAATCAGAACGAAAATGGGTGCTGAGCGCGTAGACGAAAGAAGTTCAGCGGCACCAGCAGCACCCGCACGTTCGCCGACCTCCGTTGAGCTCGTAGCTAGTGTACAGCGGGCAGCCCGGGCAATTACACCCCTGCATCTCTGGGTTTGATTCACTCGAGCTCATGGAGCAAAACACGCCACCCACGAGGCTGTTCTTGATAAACGTGAGACAGCTCTTGCAGATGCACTTTGCTTTTGTCTCTGCGTTCAAAGGAACTTTCATGTAGGAATCACCTCCGTCAGGCTTTTCAAGCACATTGGATGCTATGGCTTAAAAATTCTTTTGCATTTGCCGCGTTTCGGGAGAACCAGAAGGGTGACAAGGGTCAGCCAGAAGAACCCGAAAGATAGGAATGCGGTCATGCCGAACGTGTTGTTCTTCTTCCGCTCCATGATCCCCGCAATGACCTGGGCGAGACCTCCGTAGAAGATTCCCATCGCGAGGATCATCGAACTGAGAGCAAAGAACCACGCTTGCTTAAGTTAAGTAGGACTGTCGTTATCCCGAAGGCCGTGAGCCGAGAACACCTTCGCAGCCTCAAAATCGCCCGCCTTGACATGGCGGAGGTGCCGGTTCGAATCCGGCCGAGCCCATCGTTCTTTTTGCAATCGGAAGCGAGAATTATGGCGGATGATGAGCACGGCGAGGACGAAGAGTTGCACAACTCTGGCGAGAAGTTGCACAACTCCAGTGACACGCCTGATGCGGACGACGACCAACCAGCAGAGACAGAGCCGTACACCTATGTAGTCGATCTTGGGGACGAACAGATCTACTATCATAGAGATGAGAAAGGAAAGCTGCACAGCTATGATTTCCTCCAAGAAGACCTCATCCTTTCAGCTGAAGACTTTTCAGAAGAAGAGCTACGGAAAGCGGAAAAGATGAAAAGAATAGAAGCCGACCTCGATATTGTCAAAATTGTAAGGACGTCAGAAGAAGCCGAAAAAGGAATTACGATCCCGGCTCCGCAACCTGGAGAAGCCCGTGATTTGCGAGTGCACGTATCAACTAAGATCGGTCCTGCTAATTTTGCAATAGTGGCCAAACGCACCGGTGAGCGCTCGTCAAACTGCGACGGCACGGCGATATCGGAAGACTACCGCCTCTCTCCTGCTGTACCTTCTGCCGGCCTGGGCTCCTTAGACGCTGACGCGGAAGTACCACTTACGTTCGGCTTCATGCTAGACGAGCTTAATGCGTATGTCACCTACCGGAGTGAGGGTCTCACATATTTCATGTTTGATTTTTTCTAATGGCGATATTAGATGCAAAATGGCCATTATTTCTAGCTATGCGCACTTGAAAAGCTTCAATGAGTAAACGGTCGCCGTGCCATCTAGTGCTCGTCGGGCTGTGATGCGAACCCGTTACAACAACATTTATAGTGAAGCGCCTCGAAGTTACTTGTTTTAATAGGCGCTGGCATCGAACGCCACGGCGATCCGGAACCTTGTCAGGTAGATCAAAAAGATAGGAATAATGAAAAAAAAGTGCAAGACGTGCGCGCACTTCAAATCCAGCGACAACGGCTTCAGGTGCGACCTTGGGTTTCAAACTCCAACTGAACCCGGCTGGCCATGTCCAGCTTGGGTCGTCGGCGCGCTTGACTTCCTAGATTCCAACACATAATGGTTGATTAACGAACCACTAATGTGACCTTAATATAAGTTGCTCAAGACGGCTCATACGCCCACCCATATTCGCGACTTTGCTGTATCTGCACCTGTATCTTTTTGATAATGCGTCGCACTTGCTGCCGCGCGCTGTCGGACAGCCAGCTATCGTGCGCGCGGTCCCGTACGAATTGGTAAGCTTCCCAACTGGTCGAGCACTTCCTAAAAAGTTTTTCGGCAGCCCTATCGGCATAGTCGTTTTTGTAGTCTGCGATTTCAACGATAAGTTCATCGACCTCTACCCAATCGTTGTTCATCGGGCAAAATGGTAGGTATATCTGGGTAATTGTTAGCTAAAAGCAGAGCGGAAGTATGTCTAATTCAGAGGCCCCGCGTGCACGGTGTTTTTAACGCACTCACTTTTGGGGTTTTGTGGCGGCTGAAACCTCCCTTATGTAACCGATAATCTTTTGCTTGAAATCCTCCATTGAAGCCGGACTGAATTGAGAAACATCATGCAGCATGATGATGTTCATTTCGCCTCCGGCGGTTGCAATTCCTAGGGCCTTTTCATAATTAGAGGAGAATATGGGCACAAAAAATCGAATTTCTTGCCCAATGAGAGCAGATATGGCGGGCTATGCCAGCACTTTTTCGAGCTGATATGCGCCTCTTTCTTCTTTTCGAGCGGACAACCCTTAACACGACGCGCGCCCTGTCCTCTTTCATTTGAAACATTTGTAGGGGTTATACCATGAAGAAATATGTCTTGCTCATCACACTGGCGCTCATTGCAGCCCCCCCCGTAATAGCAGGATGCACGTCACCTGCGAGTCCAAGTCCAAGCACCGCAACTTCGACGTTGGCGAGTTCCGCACCGGCAGCAGCAAACACGGCGGCAGCTTCGCCAAGCGTAACCGCTTCAGTCAGTCCAACTATTTCACCGACTGCCGCAACAAATCAGCAGACCTATTCCGTCTCGATAATCAGTTATGCGTTCCAGCCCTCGACGTTAACCATTCCGCGAGGAGCAACCGTAACGTGGACTAACAACGCGCCAATTGCTCATACCGTCACGTCCGATACCGGGGCCTTTGGCTCAGGCACGCTAAGTCCGGGAGCGACATACTCGCACCAGTTTAACCAATCGGGGAATTACTCGTATCATTGTAGCATACACCCAACCTTAATGACGGCTACTATAACTGTTCAATAAACACTGGGGGCACAAATAGCAGCAATATTATTGAGCTTAGGATTACAGCCCCCTGCGAGGCTGACGTAAATACGTTCACTGTCTCGCCCACCGTTCATTCAATCCCCGTGCGAATGTCCGTGCCTGCTCCATGTCAGCGCTATCTGGCCGTCCCTTGTTCGTGCCGCCGGCAGGTCGAAGTGTCCTTTTTGTATAATTGCGACGGCCGGTCGGTCCCGATCCGAGCGCGCCAGGGCCGTATTCTTTCTACTTTTTTGGTAATCGTTAGCCGTATAGTGCAACCTCGAGGTCTAAATCCTTGCGTTGAGGACATTCATCAGTTTTGCGCGTCGGCCGAATTCTGCGTACTGTCTTCTCACGCCAACCCGATCGGAAAGAATTCCTTTAAGATGTCGCGAGTTTTTCAGTGCCGGCCGTCGAGATAATAGGGGCTGTTGTTACCGCTTTCGCACCAAACGGATCGATATCTTCGTAGCCCCTGGGTTTACAACCTTCGATATTCCCCTGCGTCCATCGAGCGTGTGTGCGCCTATCTGGCAGTACGGGCTAATGCTCGGAAAGTTTGGCGATATATCTTGTATGAGGGCAGCGATTTCTAAACCGTTACACTGTATGCTCTCTCGTATCGTCTTAAACTGCTCACTCGGTTTTATCTGTGCTCCAAGTGCCTTGCCAATGGCTTCTGCATCTTCGTCGCGTGCTTCTGCTGGATAGATGACGTAGGGGCAATTATCCCTAAGGTGGCGTTGGCCCACGATATTTCCAGAAGGATGAATTACGCCAAGCCTCAGCACAGGCGTTCCCGCATCAAATGTCCCTTCCGCGAACGTTACATAGCTAAAAATCCAGCCGGTTTTTTCAATTGCCTCATCAACGTATTTCCTCGACATATGAGAATAACGCGCCCTAAATCGTGCACGCGCTTCGCTTACGATATCGAGTAATAGATCGGTGCTGCTAATTTCACGTATATGTGCCAACCTGTTGTTCACGAGCCTGAGAAGTTCTACGCTTCCTGCACCCGTGATCAGCCCGATACTGGTATTGCAAATCTTTTCGTGATCATCGTTGTAACCGACCAACCGCTTGTTTGTGTCATAAAAAGAGACTCGCGTGTCTGCGGCCAAGAACACATATGTTCCGAAGTTGATTCCTAATGCAATCGTCATTGATAGTTAAGATGGCACGCTCGAGTACACGTCCGGCAGATCCTTGTCGTTGAACTGGAGGTACGCCGAATGACGTTCACGGTCGAAGGCCCAGCAGCATCTGCATACGTCGGATCAGTATTGATCCGTCCTTCAACTTACCTTTTCATGCGGTTTAGCCATAGCAGTTTACTTGTCACACAGCTAACCCAGCACAAGGATTGAAACTGCATAGCAAGCCCCCCGGTTGTTTTGTTAACGAGACCCATTAGCCAAAATGGCGTCTTATCATGCAGCTCTTTTACATCGCGAGCAGTCATGATTATTTCAAGCGTGTTCAATTATAACAGGTACCATTTTACATCTGTGGTGACCACCACTTTACCACCTGGCGGTTCTTTGCCCGTTTGCTCTCACACGCCCGTAACGTAGCAGACCGGTCTGGGCATTAAACGAGATCAGTGCATAGTGTAGAGTTGTGATAGACCACGCACAACTACGGATCAGATGGAGAAGTCTGTAAGGCCACGATGTTTTGCCAAACCGAGAGATTTAAGCTTTCTTCTGCTCCTTTAAAAAGCACTTACGGGCATTGAGGAGAGGAGCACGAACGTGAGATATTTCTGGCTTGATGACACAGCTCGGCTTGTTGAGCGGACAGACAATAAAATGCCGACCGAGGTTGTGGGAGAGCGTCAGCACAGGTTGAGCAACGTCCTCTTCTGGATTGTCCCTGTGATCATCGTACTCACGATCCTCATCTTTGCCTTTCTCAGGTGAATGTTACGACGTTCTGCAAAGAATGCGGACACAAGCTCGGCTTTCTCGAACCTGCAGAGGACGGTTTGTGCAACGGTTGCTGACAGCGGTTGGTGCAGCAGAGGGCGGCCGAGGCACAGTGCACTCATAATTGTTAAGTAGCACTCTGCCGACTATTCAATTACTATGCTAGCCGCTGAACATTACCCAGACTTCTTCCTTTACGGTGCGCCGCCCCGTACAAACGAACTGCTGGAGATTCACTGCAGCAAAATCTCGCTCCACTGTGCAAAAGCCGACTACAACTACCCTACAATACGGCTGCCCCACACGCCCTCAATGCTTGCAGGACTGCCGACGCGTATATATCAAACGGTGCACGACGGGGCGCTTGCCTTTCTCGTGGTCATCGCACCCCCTAACTCAAAGCCTGAAAGTGTCCCAGCAGACTCAAAATCGCCCGCCTTCACATAGCGACGGATTTGAAAAGTAATAAAGACTAATCGCTAGCATCCGAGCCTGCATCAGGCTCAGGCCGTGTCATAATCTCTGCACAGCTTCAACTACTCGTCTTGATTAGCACCTGTGATCACGTCCGCGTAAATCTAAGCAAATCGATAATCATTTGGACGAGCACAGATACACGTCACTGAGGTGTGCCGTTACGGCAGCGCGTACTGATGACCGCCTAAGAGGCACTGGCATTGTTTTAGCAATTTTGAGCCTGACTGCTCTGGTAACGTCTTTCAGTGAGTCAATGCTCGTTCCGGCGTTACCGGTCCTGCAAGCGAACTTCCACACCACCGAAGCCGTGATCGCTTGGGTTCCGGGCATCTATTTATTATTCGGCAGCCTCGCGACACCCACGTTCGGCAAACTCGGTGATACGTACGGGAAGAAGAAACTCCTCCTCATCGCGATTGTCTTGTACACGATCGCAGTTATCGGAAACGGTTTTGCGTGGTCTATAGAGAGCCTTTTAATCTTCAGGGCGATACAGGGGATCGGACTGGCGATGTTCCCGCTGGCGTTTGCAATCATCAGGGACGAGTTTCAGCACGACAAGGTCGCGACGGCGACAGGCTTTGTGAGCGCGATGTTTGCCGTGGGGTCGACTATCGGGCTTGTCGGCGGTGGATGGATCACGCAGACGTTTAGCTGGCAGACCAACTACTACCTCTTGGCTCCCGTTGCAGCCATCGTAACGGCGCTCATCGCATGGGGCGTCCCTGAGTCGCCCCTTCGCACGCCGTCCCGATTCGACTACTGGGGCATCATCTTACTCGAGCTCGCGATTCTCGGTTTTCTGGTACCGCTCACACAGAGCGGGGTATGGGGATGGTCCTCGCCCTACACGCTCGCCCTCCTCACGCTCGGCGTGGCCGCGACGATCGCATTTGTCTATGCGGAGCTTCACGTCCGTAATCCGCTCGTCGGCCTTAAGCTGCCCGGTGCCCGCTACATTCTTGAAATTAACTTCGTGATGTTTATCGCAGGCTTTTCTATGTTCTTGGCCGATGTGGCGATCGTCTATTTTGCACAGACGCCTCCACCTGTCGGCTTCGGTTTGAACACGTTTCAGACCGCGCTAGTGTACGTGCCTTCCGGGATTGCTGTCCTGGTGGCTAGCCCGCTGTTTGGGGTGCTCGTTACGCGCCGGGGAGCGAAGAACACGCTTGTGTTCGCCTCGTTCATCGTCGCCGCAAGCTTTGTGTTCTTCGCGTTGGCGGGCAGCTCGATCGTGGGGATCATCATCGGTACTGTCATACTGTTTTCGGGCGTCGGCGGTGTCTTCGTTGCGGCGATCAACCTCCTCTTTTTTTACGTGCCTGCCAGCAGAACCGGCGCAGAAACTGCCCTCAACATGGTGTTTCGGTACATAGGGGGTGCCGTCGGTACGACCGTTACTGGAGCATTACTGACACTCTATGCAGCCCCGATTGTTGTTACGATTCCCGGAGGGACCACCATCGCGCTCGCCCCCACAACGCAGGCGTTTACGTATGTGGTCGTCGTAGCACTTGTTTTAGGTCTCCTGGGACTCGTGGTTGCGTACGCGCTCAAAAGAGCACCAGACGTCCAGATACTTGAGGGTAGCGACGGACAGGTGCCCGTGGGCTAGGGGAATACGCGGCTGTGTTCGAAAACAGCAGACAATGATTCGTTGGTCGCCTTGCTCGACTAGTGTTAGCAGCAGCGAAACTAAACTAAGCCCTGCTCATCTTTTTCATTTCAGCGCTGACAAGACTAGCGAATATTGGATGCTTCCACAACCGTTGCTCTTACGCCTGTATGCTTAGCGCAAGCGCGGTATTCAATATGGTGGAAACCGCAGGAAGCTCGTACCGTCTTCCCGATCTGCGGCATTCTCGTTGCGCTGCTGACACTGGGAGCCTCCAATAGGCTTCGGCTGAGATGATTAGTGTAGAAAGATGTAAGCAAGGCAGCGTCAGTTCGTAAGTTATTTATGTAAATATACAGCAGCAACCCCACATGAAACCATTCTGGATGCTGAGCATCGTCGTTGTTATTGTTGTAATACTTGCCAGCGTTGGGTACGTCACCTCGACCACCCAGGGCGCGTCGACCACCCAGACGATCGGTGGGATTACGATCCCTACCACGACCGGTTCGCCGACGCCGGCGGAGGCGCGACAGATCGCGGCGGCAGCGTACGTCTTCGGCTACCCCCTCGTCTTTATGGACGTCTTGAAGGAGCACCAAACGGCAGTTCCGGCGCCGAATTCAACGCTTGGTGTAGCACCCATCAACCAGCTTGCGAGACCGTACCAGGCGCAACTAACGGCCGGGTCGCTAGTGCAACCGATGCCGATTGCAACCTATGATTTTGCCTATGCGAACGGATGGTTTAACCTGACGAAAGAACCGATGGTGCTGAGCGTTCCTGCCTCGAATGGTCGGTACAACGTGATGACGCTGTATGATGAGTGGACGAATGTCTTTGCATCGCTGGGGCCGCGCACAACCGGAAACGGGTCGGGCGCTTACGCTATCGTTGGTCCCGGGTGGAACGGCGCCCTCCCCCCAAACTTGACAAAGATACAGGCGCCGACAAACATCGTTTTTCATATAGAGCGGGCACAGCAGAACGGTCCTGCTGACCTTCTTGCAGCAGCCGCCTTTCTTGATAATCTCACTGTGACCCCATTGAGCGCGTGGGGCACGAACTACACGCCGCCGGCCACTGTGTCGGGGAATCCCGACGTGAACATCACGTATGTCAGGGCTCCGGCTGCCTATGCTCAGGTCGCGAATATGACCCCTGACGTATTTTATGGCCGTATGGCTACGGTTATGGGGGGCAACCCCCCAAGCAGTGCGGACAAGCCCGTCGTTGATCAGATCGCACGCATCGGCATCGTCCCGGGCACGCCCTTCAACTGGAACGGCTTGAACGCGACGATGCAGAACGCGATCGCTCAGGGTTTTCAAGATGGGATCAGCCAAGTTAACGCGGCGAGCATCAATTCTGCGGGCATTGTCGAAAATAATGGCTGGAAAACCACTTATGTCAGTGGCACCTACGGGACAAACTACACGCTTCGTGCCGGCATAACGCTGGCGTATCTTCTCCCCAACCTCCCGCAGGACAATCTGTACATGATCTCAAATACCACCGCCACTGGCGTCCCGTACTCCGGCGCGAACGACTACGTGTTGCACTTTGCGAACAACAGCACCCCGCCTGTCAACGCATTCTGGTCTGTCACCATGTACGACACCCAAGGCTACCCCGTACCCAACTCACTTAACCGATATACGATCTCACCACACCTTGGTAACTTGACGTACAACCCTGACGGGTCGCTCGACATCTACATTCAACAAGCTTCTCCCGGGGCCAGCAAAGAGTCAAACTGGCTTCCCGCGCCATCAGGCGCATTTGAGCTTGGTTTGCGCTTGTACTGGCCACAGGAATCCGCGCTAAATGCCTCGTGGGTGCCGCCGGCGGTGCAGACGGTCGGTTCCGCCACACCGACAACAAATGCGACGATGTTTGCCGACTTAGTTCCGGCATTTGCCGACCAACCGCACAACTAGCCGCTCTGTGAGGGGTCCGCCTCTCACTGGGGCCGTAGGCCGCTCGTACGAGGAGTAACCCATAACTGGGAGTGCGTTTAAATGAGGCGGCAGGCCGTAGCTGGCCTGTTCGACTGTCCAATGCGCTAGCTTAGCACTCTAACTTGGCTACTTTAGGTACGACAAAAAAACGCGTGATCCGTCTTTTGATTCATAAATCGTTAAAATAACCAACAATATTAGTCAAAATCTGCAAGCGAATGATTGGATAGGAATGGCAGGGTTGGAAGATTGGAGATATCTTCGTAGTGAATATCTTCTTCGCAACACACGGCAGATCAGTCACCTAATCGATGTGCTTATTGCAAAGCTCGCGTGGATCTAAGGAGATGCGTAGTGATGTTCCAGAGTTAGGGAAGCTCCTTGATTATTTCTAACCCTTCTTTTTCAGGAAACGCCTTTAAGGTCTCTACGCTCACCGTTCCGAAGCCGCCGAGCATGAGCAGCACTTTTCCCATTGCCTCGTCGCTGGGAGCTTCAGCAATCACTACCTTGTCGTACCTCCCGAAAGTGAAGTAGAGGGCTTTCAGCTCTCCGTTAACCGACGTTAATATGCTACGAAGGCGTTCTATTCGTTGGGCATCGTCCTTTATCTCCTGTATTCCCGCTTGTGTCCATTTCATAAGCATAATGTATCTAGGCATAGTTGTGTTACCTCCTTTTCGTTACAAAGTGGCGAACAAGACGCCAACACTTTGAAGCATACAACATTATGGACTCTTGTAATAAAACAGGCACGAAGTGAGTGCTTACAACCCCGTGCCTGAATATCAAAAGCACAGTGACTGTAGTTATTACACGTCACGATGCAGCAATGGTTACAGGTATTGCTCCCTACGGCTACCGATTTGTGTTGAGATGAGTCCAGGACGTCTTGAATCAACATAGGCGGCACGCGCTCACAAAATCAAGGAATTTCTGACTCACTACCGTCTTCTCTCGTGTATAGGCCACATAGTGTGTCGCGGTATGGAAAGAGCGTCGCATCTGGAACCGGTTTGTCGATATGCTCGTCAATAGCTTCTGGCATTGGCAAAAGTCAGTCGCATGCTGCAAATCACAACAATTAAGTTTCTGCTACGCATTCTCCACCCTTATGCTAATTGCTGATTTTGATTCAAACAACGTCGTTGGATTTATACAGCCCAAAGTGGGCCTTTTAGAGACTCATCACAGCAAAATTTCTCTCCATCGCGCAAAAGCAGGTTACAACTACCCGACAATTCGGCTGCCTCACGCATTGTCCGTGCTTGCAAGATTGCCAACCAAAATCTATCAGACAGTCCATGAAGGAGCTTTGGCCTTTCTCGTAGTTATTTCACCTCTAGGAAAAGCCCCAGCAAGTCTCGAATCCTCCGTCTTGACATGGCGGAGGTCGCCGGTTCGAATCCGGTCGAACCAATTAAGAAACCAATCAGGATTCGGTGTCACTCTGAACTGATCGTGAGCTGCACGTTTTTTAACGCTTTATATGCGCTCTCTTCCAGCCGGTTCTCCCATACGCCGAAGGCCAAAGCGTCAAGCGGCCACCACAAGAGTACCCATCCGCCAATAAGCAGACCCCCGCTCAGCAGCCTGATCCCAAAATTCGCATACGATCCAAACCACAGCGCGAGCCCATTCAACACAAGAAAAGCGAGGATGCCCACTCGCAGCGTGCGCAAGCCTTTGTATCGTGCGATGTCCTGTCCCTGTCGCGCATTTTGTGCCCAGGCTTCAGAGTATTTACGGACGGCTTTCAGCGTCTTCGCCTCCAGATCAGGCGTTATCTGCTCTGCAGGAAGCAGCACTGTAAGTTCAATCTCCTCTGCTGATGGGTGGCTGTACAACTCATCGACGACGTAGTCCATACCTGTTTTGAAACTGTACGGCTGGTAGTAGTCAGAAAATGGTGAAATGTTCGGGTCATCAAAGAGGTGGTTGATATCATGGAGCCGCAGCGTCGTCTGATACACCTTCTTATTCTTCATCGGTTCGTTCCTCGTTGCATCATCGGTACCTTTCGCTTCGTCCGTTAGACCGGAGCCGATCAATCTTTGCGTCTGCCGGAGACTTTTCTCGCGCACCAAAGCGGGCTTTTCGAGCGCGCAACTAGCGTCAAAGCTCTACGCTCCGCGGTTTCGTCACCGTATGGCTTGATCCAAAAAGATTCGCGTCACGTACCGCGTGTTAGATACGAAAGGATATGAAACAAGCAGTGTGCATCTTAGTGGTTGCCCCGTTCGTGCTGCTGATTACAGGGGCGGGACGCACCACCTATCAAACCGCTTCTCCTCAACCGACGACCTGTGCAGCGGGTGCCACGTACGTCAACAGCAGCATCGAGAGTGGCAACGGCAGCCTCTACGTCTACTCCGAACTCAACCCTCGTTGTGCACCGGGCATATTCGCTTCAATTACGCCGATGCCACCCGTTAAACGAACCCGCCCGCCCACAACACCCCGGGGCCACGTGTAAACGCACTTAGGCAGCGGAGGATACTAGCGCAAAAATTGCATTTAGATAAACCGTCCGGTAAGATCGCCCGAACGACTCGGCACTCGCCTGGAGGGCACTATGTAGTCGGGAGCTCGGGCACAGCGGTGCCTTGGCTATGAAAGCTAAATTTCTGCCTATCGACACCGAGTGCTCTATGCTTCTCGCGTGAATTCGACGAGCAACCCGGTTCCCGGCAGAACTCCTCGTCAATACCAGCGTTCTTCTCTACTGCTTTGACGTATCGATGCTTCCCAGCAGAGCGTCGCAGCTATTGCCAGCTTCTTATCGGCATCGTGGCTTGCACCCCACGCATCGCTTCTCGCATCGCTTCTCGCATCTCTTCTCGACTAGCCTTCTCTTTAGCAAGCTCCTCTTCGGTGTCAATAGTCTGCGCGGGAAAATCCGCGGTAAGCCGTGTGCTGTACTTTAAGACCAACTCAAGGAGTTTGGGCGTAGGAATGTCTGAGAGATCGCGCTTTTGGAGCTCCTCCTTCAGGCGCGTAAACTGCGTCCCGAAGAGTTCCAGCTGCGCCTGGTTGGTCAGCAAGTATTTTTCGAGCATGGCGTCACGTTCGATGGCCTTTAGGTTCGTGAGCTCTTCGCTATATTCTTGCTCCCATTTTGCCAACGTGCCTCTACTTGTACCGATTTCGATTTCAATACCTCGAAACGACTTCCCCTGAGCTCGTAGCTCCAGGAATTTTTGTCTTGTATGTTCTCCTTTCATGGGTTTACCTTCCGTCGTACGACGGCAGCTATGCTCGAAGCGAAGGATCACACAAAGAAAGACGCAGACAAACATCCAAAACTATATACGATAGTCCAGTCACTTTGAATTGCGTCTTGCTTTGCGTGAGAGCGGGCCGTTTTTTGATTCGCGTCAACTGCGCGACCTGCTTTCACTTCTAAGCCTTAATCCCACTCAGACGTTATAGTAAATGAATGTTGGGGCTCCATTTTAGCTGTCGCCCGGCTGAGACGGCTGACGTCCATTATGTTGGATGATTAGTTGTCCCTCGCAGAGACCGATGCAAGTCCGGTTGTGAGGTCCCTACCTTATTCGCGTGTCGCAACTCTCATCGTGCGTCGTTCTCTTCCACCTTAATCTCACCACAACCGTCTAAGAGTAGTGCGGGGCAGTCGGTGTTAAACGAAGTTCAGGCGTCCCGCCCGACAAGTAAGTTTTTCAGAATATTATATTTTCTAAATTATAATAAAATTAATATAATAACATTTTTGGCATTTTTAGAGTGCTAGGCCTTGCACACGCCGTTGGCCAACAGATGTGTCGATTCGGAAATAACGGTGTTTAGTTCCCGCGCGCGAAATTGTGGTACATTTTTGGCGTAGTTTTGGCGTACTTCCGCGTGCGAGACGCCACATTCAATATTGCAAGACTCTGCTTAACCCCCTGTCGCCTATGGCTGAGCTATGTGCGGCAAGCCATCCTTCGACGAATCAAATGTGGTAACGGCAAAGAGGCAGATAGATAGATAGTCATCAACGACCATACCTGCAAGGCAATGATCGACTTGGAACACGCTGTTTTTGATATCATCGCCGCCGAAATGGATAGGCTGACGGCTGACGAGCTGATCGCTGCCCTGCAGCGCAATACTCTTGATGCTCCGAAAATGGGGGTGATGGTTCCGGGAAGCGGATGCAGGTTCTGCGCGCCGCAGTACGACGACAGGCGCCGCGAGACGGAGTCGCAATTTGAGTGCGATCTCAAGGCGTGCATGATTCATTCACTCGTGTCGCACACACTCGGCATCCTCCAAGACGCTGACCGCATGGTCGACATGGCAAACGTCGCAACGGCCCGCAACCGACTCACCAGCGTGCTGCAAACGATTTTCAGTGAGCAGAAAAGCAAGGAAATTGCAGCGCGTTTGATGAAGACGTTGGAAACAACGGGCCAGGCCCCCGTCAATAATGGCTGGGCAGATTGAACGCGGTTCTGGCACGACGTCCGCACCAGTAGTTTATTGATGCTCAAGAAGAAGCCGCATAGCGCCCTCATTTCGGGGAGTTAAAGCGCATATCAATTCCAAAGGTTTCGGCAACGTTCACACAGTTCGGGCTACTACCTAGCGGTAACAGAGAGTACATATAACACGGCACTACGTCTTTTCTAACAGCCAAAGGAGGGTGAGCTCGTGCCTACGCGCAAAGAATGTAAGTTCTATGAACCAATCGACGACGGCAGAGGCAGTTGCTTTGGCCACGAGGTGCCAGGCGACCGAGAGACAAGTCAGTGTCCTACGCGCACGTTCATACGTAAATAGTCCACGTCGTTGTTCCCGCGCATTTGAAAAGCTGCGACACGCCCGAAGCGCAACAGCCAACGTGGCCAATGCGCATCAGACAGAAGGATTGAAATGTCTGACGTTAAGGTAAGCAAAGAAGCACGACTGCAATGATGGCGGTCGTCGCCTTGGTGGAGACGCGGCGAAAGGCGGTCGGTCTGCCGAGTTCTCACGTGCAATACTTCCTTTGCACATACCGATCGCGTAACCGCAGAATCTGAGTCTCAGCGCCTAGCACGCTCGGCTGAGCTCAGCTGTGACTACAAAAAAGATGGCACTCGCGTGTCAGCGACCGGAATTTCGAGTCGTTCGTTGTTTTTTGTGAGAAGCTGCCTTTTCCATACGCCTAGGGCTTAAAGCGCCGTGGCGTGGGCCCGTGCATGTGCATTCTTCCGTGCCGTCCCATCTTTCCCATGTGCATTTTTTTCTTCACGAAAAACAGCGCGAACATAACGGCCGGCACGACGGTGAACAGGACGAACGCGGCAGCCAAGAACAGCATTACCATCAATTGCGCGAACAGCAGCATTACCGTCACGAAACGCAACGCCATCTTGAAAGGCATCATCATCATGCGAACCGGCCCCGTTATGGGCATCATCATCATTTTCATAGGCAGACACATCAGTTTAAAAAGACCCATTCTTTTGCCTCGCTTTGATTCAATTATAGTTCGACACCTCAAACTCTTTGGTTTGTGCGCACCGCCAACCACGGACACGCAAACACTGAACCGTGCACGTTCCTAGAGGCCGCCATAGGCCCCACAGCGGACTTCAGCTCGTTAGAGCGTTTGATTTGCCAACTACTTTGGTCTTCTTTCGTGTCTTTATAATCCTTTCCCTGCCTAACAAAGCACGTTTGGGTCGTGCGCCGTCGCATTGCAGCCGGCACGATGACTGATAGGGACGCGAAACTCGACGCTTTCCCTCTATTTGCTTAGCAGCAGGTATACCGCGACTACCAACAGCGCTACACCAAAAACCTTTTGCAAAACGACATTAGGGACATTTACTGCGACTTTCGCCCCAAGAAAAGCTCCGAAAAAGAAGCCAATGCCGAGAATCGCCGCAATCTTCAAATCCGCGAAGCCGCTTTGGTAGTACGTCAAGGCAGCTAGCAACCCAAAAGGCGCGGCCAGCAAAACCAGCGTGGTGCCTTGTGCCTGTTGCTGGGTGAGCCCGACGAGCAGCACGAGCGCCGGGACCAGGATGAGACCGCCGCCAATTCCTAACAAGCCGCTTAAAACTCCGGCCGACGCTCCAATGAGCACGTACAGAATTATGCTGTCCAAGCCATAGTCACCTCCCGTTTTCGCTCTGCACCTCTTGATTTATCTCGGAGGGTTTAACCGTGTTCGGTCGAATAGGTGCCGCCAATGAGCAGTATCCAAAAAAGCGTGGTCGTATTTGAGCGCCTGGACGATAATGCGTTAAGAGTCGCGATGGGCATCGCGCGGATTTGTCGTCACTCGTTGCACTCTCAGATCTGAATGCCGCTCGGCTAATTCTTCCTCCTTCTTTTCCAAAGCTGCGATCAGGCCGGCAATGACGCTGTCTAAGAACACCATCACATTGATCTCAAACAGCGTTCCAAGTGGCGTGAGTGAGATTGATACGCCAGTGACCTGACGCTCTAGGAAGCTCGTTTCGTCGGCTTCCGTTCGGCCGCGGATGGTCACAGTGTTGGTCGCAATGGTGCCAAGAGACGAGTCCGTATTCGAGGTGACAACGGCAATTCGAGCTCCGTGATGCTTGGCGATTTTAGCTGTCTCATTAACCGGACCTGTTTCGCCCGTCCCGGAAACGGCGATCACAAGATCGTTTGGTGTGACAGCAGGGGTGACGACCTCGCCAAAGACGTAGACGTCGAAACCCAGATGCATTAAGCGCATAGCAAAGGAGCGGGCGACCAACCCCGACCGCCCCTCGCCAAGAAGGAATATACGATGGCGATCTGCGTGCGTCGCAATGATCTCAGCGACAAACGCGTTCACCTCTGGACGATCGAGCGAGCCTGCCTCTTGTCGCACTCGTCCGGAAATAGATTCCATTGTGCGCTTGATGCGTTTGTATGGGTCGCCAGTTATAGGGTCTGCCGTCACTTCCCCTCCACGTTCGTTCTACTCCCCTGAACGCCGCCAATGCCAAGTATCTTTCGGTTCAACTGAGTCAAAGTTTGCACTTCGCGCCGAGTCGCGCCTGACGCCGAGCAACGTTTTGCGAGGAGACGCATCCTTATTGCAAAAAAACCGTCTGCGCTATTTGGCTCAACGCAGATTCAATGAAAGTACGCACCTACCCTAACCGATAGCGTATTATACAGGCGCACGAATCGAGGGTGCAGCAGTGTTAGTCTCTCCAATAAGGCGCTGAGGAGCACTCGACCATGGCAAAAAAGAAAAAGTTGACCTACACTTCGCTTTTCGATAACAAAGAGATTGATAGCGGATACGAACTGGCGCTGGAAACGGTCCGAAGAGAGCTTGGGCAGCATCATCCCATGTATATCGGCGGTCGGCGCGTCGCAGCTATCGAAGATTTTGAGACCCGCTCCCCCATCGATACGGATCTCGTGATCGGCACGTTTCAAAAAGGCGGGGAGGCCGAGACCCGGTCCGCGGTCGCGGAGGCAACGGAGTCGTTTCCCGCGTGGAGTAAAACTGACTGGAAAGAACGCGTGCGAATCATTCGCGCCGTCGCGGACGTCATCGAGGAGCAGAGCTTCCTCCTTGCCGCTCTCATGACCTATGAGGCGGGAAAAAACAGATTTGAAGCTCTCGCTGAGGTGTGTGAAGCGATCGAAATGCTTCGATATAACTGCGCTATTTATGAAGAGAAAGAGGGCTTCACCGTTCCCATGTCCGAGGTCACCGGAGAGCGAAGCGTCAGCGCGATGAAGCCATATGGGGCGTGGGCTATTATCTCACCGTTTAACTTCCCGCTCGTGCTCGCTGCAGGAATGGTCTCAGCCGCACTTCTCACCGGAAACACCGTGGTGTTCAAGCCGACAAGCAAAGCGCCACTGACCGGTCTAAAGCTGTATGCGGCGTGCGCGGGAGTAGGGATTCCCGACGGCGTGCTAAATGCGATCACCGGTCCTGGAGAGCCCTTTGGGGCTGTCGCTGTAGCGCATCCGGACGTCGCCGGCATTGCATTTACAGGATCGCGTGATGCGGGGATGTGGTTGGGGCGCAACTTTGCCGCACGCCAAGCTTATCCAAAGCCTTTTGTCGCTGAAATGGGAAGCAAAAATCCCGTTATCGTCACCGCTCACGCCGACCTTGACAAGGCGGTTGACGGGGTGCTTAAAGGGGCTTTCGGCTACGCCGGGCAGAAATGCAGCGCCACGTCGCGCGCGTATGTTGATTCAGCAGTGGCACCTGACTTCATCGAAAGGCTGCGCGTCGAGACCGAAGAGGTGATAGTGGGCGACCCGCGCAAGAGCACCGTTTTTGTCGGCCCATTGATCGACCGCACCGCGCTCGCAAAGTTCAAAGACGCCGTTGAAGTCGGTCAGCAGGACGGAGGGACTCTGATAGCAGGCGGAACCGTGCGCCGGGGCGGTACGTACGGCAAGGGGTGTTACGTGCGTCCCACTATCATGACCGGGCTTCCCCGAAGCCACCGTCTTTTCCGGGATGAGCTCTTCGTGCCATTTATACTCATCGACACCGTCACATCGCTCGAAGAGGGATTGAGAGAAGCGAACGCAACCGAGTATGGTCTCACCGCAGGCATTTTTTCTGAGGACGAGGATGAGATTCAACGGTTCTTCGCGTCGATGCAGTTTGGCGTGTGCTACGCGAATCGGCGTGGCGGTGCCACGACGGGTGCCTGGCCCGGCGTTCAGCCGTTTGGCGGATGGAAGGCGAGTGGACTAACTGGGAAAGGCGCCGGCGGACCATACTACCTGCTTTCCTATATGCGCGAGCAGACACAGACGCGAGCGTGAGCGTGAATGGCTAGGCCGACGTACTCGGTTGAATGGAAGTATCGCACCAACAATGGATGCAAAGCTGACCGGTTCGGACCGTACATGCTGCAGGCGCAACTTATGCTATTATACGCCGGTCTGGAAGGTCAGGCACGAAGCGACACAATCCAGCTCGGCGTGGTGAGCCTCGAGTGCATCAACGAAGTATCACACCGGCACGCATTTTGGGTTATTACCGAAGCTGCACTGCAGGCGCTCGAACTCGACACAGAAACACACGAACGGATCAGTGCAGAGCTTTCGTGCGTCGTGCCATTGCCAAGCGAAGGCGAGATTACTGACTACAAGAGTGCGCTCGATGCACTCTCTCGGGCGTTGCGAAAGCCGTAGCTCTGGCCTGCGTCGTAATGGTCCAAAGCGCGTAGCGGTGTTCAGAAGACTGCACAATTACTACTTTGCTGTGCGCTACCGACCACGTATTACGGCACGTGCAAAGCGTTTATCGAGGTTCATAAACGAGTCAAAAAAACGAAAGCCCTTTTGGCGCCCGCCAGACCTCATAGAAAGCTTTACGCGTTCTGACAGCCATAAGTTCGGCTATAAGGAGGCACTACCACAATGGCACTAGAAAGAAAGATAACCTACTTTGATGCTCCTGGAGAGGAAAACACCGCTGCTGTACTCACCATCGCGAGAGAGCGTGCTAAGGAACTAGGCATACGCCGAATCTTGATTCCTTCGGTTCGGGGAGCTTCTGCAGAAAAAGCGCTCGATTTCTTCGCGAGTGACAGCTTCACGCTCTTTTTCGTCGGCACCGATCCATCGCGTTTTTCGCCCGAAACCAAAAAGCACATTGAGAATGCGGGCTTTAAACTCGTGTTTTACAAAGAAGTTGACTACCAGTACTCCGATGAAGTGAAAAATGCCTTTCGCAGGTTCGGACAAGGCACCAAAGTGGCTGTCGAACTCACGCTGATCGCGACGCAGGTAGAGATCGTCGAACCAGGTAATGAGGTCGTGGCGCTTGGTGGGAGTTCGAAAGGACTGGACACCGCGCTCGTGACTAAGGCGGCGACAAGCGACGAGTTCTATGAGCTTGAAATCAGCGAAATCCTCTGCAAGCCGCGCAAAACAAAAACCTGAGGTCAAACGGTCGCGATAGTGCGCGTCGGAGGGGCTACGATAGCGACCAAGCCGCTAATCTCATCTAAGCCGTGTGCAAGATGCGGCGAGGCGGCCGATTAGCTACACCGACCTAATGTAGTACGGGGCCAAGCGTCGATTAGCCCCCTAGATTGTGCAGCAGGGCAATAGAGGCCGCTGGACTGGCGGCCGCCGTCGAGGTGCCGGCCTACACTTCCCAAAAGGCTGCAACTTTTCCGACGTTGATGAAATCTCGGCGCCCATCGTGCTCGAGCACAACAACGCCATCCGCGCTTCCGACGACCTTACCGGTGAGGGTTTCGTTCGGTCTGCCACCGAAGTACACTTCTATCGTTTTGTTAACAAAATGCTCAGAAATCGTCTTGTCTAGCATGAGACCACTCCTTAATTCCTTGTAGTTTGGTCTCATGCATATATTATTGTAGCGTTGTAGCGAAGTCACGCACCACCACTGCAAACGCCGTTAACGCAGCACAGCACCACGGTCTCACAAACCGGATCTTTTCCCGCTTAGTTGATCTCGATCCCTATTGATCTACAGACATAGAAGGCTTTGTCACCCTAAGGCGGTCTGAGCCAACGCTCAGAAAAAAGGAAACCAAGCTCCTTGTTTCAACCCTAATAGCCGCTGCGCTCGCCTGTTGGAGAAGCGTTTCTATATAAGATGTAAAAAAACGGAGCAAAAAAAGTTGTGGGGGGAAACTACCCCCTTACATCGGCTCCTTTAGGAACTTCTCGAGAGCCTCTTTGTGTCTATATTCCTGGCTTGTGATATCCTCGATTGACTTCTTCAGGTCTACGTCCCCTAATTCGTCTGCCAGTGCGATAATGGCTTTGTAGCGGTTGATCGCTGCGTTTTCAGCTGCGAGATCGGCCTCAAGCATAGCGCGCCACGTTGCGGGCGTGTTGATGGCAGCAGGCTTCGTCGAGGGCACCCCTCCAAGCGCAACGATCTTTTTCGAGACGTATTCCATGTGGCTCATCTCATCCTTTGCGAAGCTCTCCAGCTCTCCGGTGAGGGCGTCGCGCCAGGGACCCATAATCGAGTACGAGTTGTGCGAGTATTGCACTATCGCAGCGATTTCCATGCTCAACGCTGCGTTAAGTTCATCAATAACTTTCTTCTTGTCGACCATACGAATCACCATGCCGACTATGGCCCCCCTCTTTTAAACCTTTTTTTCGCGGAAAACGCATCATAATTCGCTATTTCACGAAGCTTCCGTTATTCGCAGCTAGTTGGTCCTGTGTGGGCGTACCTCATTAGTTTGTCAGCGAATGCCGCTGCGTGAGATGCACTTTTTTCGCGCGCTAGTCCTCGATCGTGATGCGCGTGCCTGCATTATTGAAGAAGAATTGGTCTCCAAACGCTTCGGAGAGTTTCACGGCGGCAGGCAAACCGGTACAGTGAGAGACGCCGATTCGCGCGACATCGAGAGCTTTTAGTCCTTTGATCGTCGCTTTAAGCTGTTCTTCCGACGCCTTCATTAAGTGCGTCCCGCCAATAACCATGTGAATGCGATCCTCATTCGCCACACTCTGTGCCTGGAGCAACGTGTTGACAATACCGCGATGTGCACAGCCCAATACGACCACAAGACCGAGATCGGTCGTGATGACGAGCGCAAGGTCGTCTGCCATCGGGTCAGGCCTGACGCCGCCTTCATCACGAACGTACAACTCTGGATCGACTCTTTCATAGGCCGTGTCCAGCGGGATTTCGCCTGTTGTAAGTATCCGATTGGTTATTCGCGCCGGCTCGCTCGTGCTTACAAACGCGGCGCCAAGGCTCTCTAACGCCTCTCGTACGTGCGGCATCCCCGCGTAGATATTCTTATGAACGGGTCCTGAGTACTTTGGCACCCAAATGTCTGGGTGCGCCACAACGTTGACTGCACGCGCCTCTTCGCGAAGCGCAGGGTCTTTTTGTATCGCGCTGAGCACCGACCACAAACCGCCCGTGTGATCGCGGTGCCCGTGGCTGAGCACGATGGTGTGAAGCGCAGATATGTCCACACCCAAGACCGCTGCGTTGAAGGTCGCCACGGTGCTATGACCCGTGTCGAGCAATATCGCGTCTTCGTCAGTTTCGACAAGAATGCTTAAACCCCATTCGGCGCGTATGCCAACGCGCGCGGCGGTATTCTCACAAAGCGTCGTAAGAGTAATTGTCATGTCTTCGTCAGCGGCCCTCCACTACGGTTAACGCCTTGAGTTGACGAGAGTGTTATCGCTGCTCCACGGAAGGGCTGCTGCAAATAAAAACTCTTCCCCCCCGCTTCAGGTAGCTTCTGCGTTGGTGTTGCGACCAGCCCTCAGCGCTGCCATCACGCCGCAAATGCGACGGTACGTTAAATTCGCGTGACGGTTCCAAACCGGTAACGCAACAAAACGACAGCTTTAAACGCGCACACGGCGAGAGAGATGGCACCGAAACGATGTGGCGATAGCGCCCACGCCTAACCGTGCAGCAGAATACTGGCCCTACGTGCTATTCGCCACGGCGATCGTTGCCGCCGTTCTCAACATCGCGTTATTCGGTGGCGGAATCGTTGAGTAGTTTCTCCTTTGGTTCCTTGTCATTATAGTGGGAATCGGTTCGCTGTGGGCTTTCATGAGACACGCGTTTGTTGCTGACGACGTTGCACGAAGTATTGGATGACCCACTGGAAGCCCGTTTCAATTTGAGGTAGCCCTGCACAACCCCGCCGTAGGGGTCGTAGGGGTGCTCTGCTTTTGGGTGCGCGGTGACTTCTGGAGCGCGACGGTAATCGCATTTGCGGTGTTTGGCATCGGGGCGGCGTACGGCCACATACGCGACATACGGCTCAGTCACAACTACGCACCTGGCAAGCAGGGCCGATTCTGTATATCAGCGATATCCTCTTGCCATTGCAGCTCATCGTTCTCCTGGTTGCGTACCGCGTCTAGTCAAAAATAAGCCACGGCTCGCGCTTTTCTGCAATGGGGTAAACGCTAGCATTTAATAGCCGAAAACGCAGCAAATGGAAAGTTTTATTGTAAGCAACTCCTAGTTCACCCTGTAACTAGCTTACCGGAGGTGAAACACATGGTGAGTCGAGCAGAGTACCTAAAGGTGACCGCTGCCCTCGTCACGACCGCTTTCGCGTTCGTAGCAGGCCTTGCGTGGAACCAAGCGATACAATCTATTTTCATCTATTATTTGGGAACTCCCAACAGCATTCCAGCAAACCTCTCATACGCAATTATCATAACCATTGTAGCAGTGATTGCAACGGTATGGATCGCTCGTGCCGCCTCGAGAGCGGCGGGCGAAGAGGCCGAAGCGGAAGTGAAGTAGGTGCGCACAAACACCACTTCTTTCTTTTTTTGCGAGTCCGCAGCCGCACGCTTGTCTTTTCTTTTTTCACCGTCATAGAGCGCCGAAGATTTCCGAAAGGATAAAAACAAGGGGTTTATACTGGTAGGCGTCAAGCCGCGCGCACGCCGCAGGAGACAATTCATGGCTCAGAAGAAGTATGACATCATGATCCACCTCTGGTGGGAAAAGCAGATACGTAAGATAACGATCGTATCGGAAGATACGCGCATAGAGATGTGGTTTCGCAATTTCGGGCACATCACCTTAGAAGAGAGACGAACGCGTGACGTCTTCAGCGGAATTATTGAGGGACTCACAGGGGCCAAGGAAGACGACCTACCTCAGATTTTTGCAAACGTCATTAAAAGCGGCAAAACCAAGACACGCGAGCGCGTGCGAACGCGAGAAGAGCTGCTTGCGTTGGTAAAGCAAGCGGTTCACTGAGTACCCCGGCCAATGGTAAATATGCCTTCGACAGCGCTCAAAGCCGCTTCAGTAAGGCATCTGGATTGCAAGCAAAAGCGTTGTATCAGTTTTTCACGATGTGATACGCGGTGTGCTTCGCGCCCTGCGCGCGCCGTAGCCGTTTTCGCGCTGCTTGCAACCCAGGGGCCGCGACCACGTCACAATGGAGCTGATCTAGTTGCTTTGGCACATCAGCCTAGCGACGCGCGTTAGATATTGTTAAAACGTTTGGGGTTCATGCACGTAGGTACGACCACGAGCCAGCAGGGGGGATTCACTAATTAAGACACGCGTTATGACGCTAACGTCTCGCCAGTTCAAGTTACTGCAACGATCGACCTTTTCAGAGTGGCAAGCACGCGACGAGGGGCGTGCCACGACTATAAAAGAGCTTCTTGCGAAATATTCCGCGTTCGTGATCCGAAGCGACGGATCTCTTTTCGGCGTCGCAACGGATTCGATGGGCAGGTCTGCGCGACACATGCTTGACGCGCGATTTGTTGACGAAAAGGGATTTAAGGCGCTGCAGTTTCAGTTTCCGAGCGTTGAAGAAGAGACTTAGAGGCCCGTTGACGCTGTGCTAAATTCACTTTCTGCGGACGTTCACTGAAAATGAGCAATCTAACACGTTCGCTCAAAAACCTCGCGCACGGCAGGGTAGCCAGTTTATCAGCGCCTGCCTGCTCAGTTGCTGACTAAACTACCCAATCCAACACCCAGAGTCGGTATCTTGCGTGTCCTCCACGCGTAACCCCAGTCGCTTAGCTCGGACGAGTATCTCGTTCGTCCATAGTCCAAAGCTCGGGTCGAGTATGACGCTATATCCACCTTCATACCCTTGTAGTGATCCATCCTCGTACCAAGCGAGATAGTCAAACAAGTCTAACGTCGGGGTAAGTCGCTCGCTCACCCAGCTATCGTAGTCCTTTCCTGTTTCCTCTTTCCACTCGAGAAACGTCGTTCCGTACAGTTGCCAATCTGCCACGTTGGCGTGCGTGAGCTCCATGAAAGACTTTGCGCCGGTGATTCGAATGTACCGCATAGGTCTCACCTGATTTTTTGCGCGGGGATCGTCCGCGTGTGACTGAAAAACCGCAAAATATACCTTTCCTTCTGCCCGCTGACGTCATCGATATACGAGAGAGAGCTAGAGGCAGTTTCTTCTATACTCACGCCGCGAACGGCGCCTCGCGCCATGACCAGCGCACCGGTGATAAGCTCGAATACGCTTCCTATCAGCCCTAACAAAAATGTAGGGCCTGCTAGAGTGTGCGACTTCATTCCGTCTGTGTGAGCCACCTCTCAAGTCGCTCGCATACGCCCTGTATAACAAGGTAGACCTTTCTTTATGAACATTGCGCAACAAGGATCAATATTGCTCACACGAGCGCAATCCGATAAAAAGCGTGCTCGTCGGCACAATTTCTTTGTTTATAGTGTGCTCAAGGAGCTTTTAATCAAAGCGTGGTACAAAACCAACAATTGCACCAGAAAAACTGCGTACTCAACACGAAAAAGCACGAACAGGCGCTTCCATCTGTGAGCCCAAGCGCAGGTCGCCGCTACGACATTCGCTTGGTACACCGCCATCTATCAACCCTTTTTTCAGCTACATCGCTTGCGCCATAAACTTTAAACAGAGGCCCGCTACTTAATTAGTGTGCCCCCTTACAGAAGCTTCGTTACACTCTTGGCAGCTGCACGCAATGATGGAGCAGGCCTAGTAAACCCCGGCGTTGTCGGCGGCTTTGCAGGTGGGGCACTCGGCGTAGTCGTAAGCGTCCTTGCCAACATATGGTCTGGGATCACTATCGGCGTAATCGTCGGCGCATTAGTCGGCGCCTGGGCTGGCACGCACCGTGGTGCGGTAATCCAGGGCTTGATTGGCGGACTGGTTGGATCATTCGTCGGGGTTCTGCTCGGTGTCGTCATAGGCATTCCGCTGGGGGGTATACTGACTGCGGCTATCGGCTTGCTGCTTGGCGTCATCGTCGGTGGAGCACTAGGCGCGTTCATCGGCCAGCAAATCATTGGAGGGGCTGGAGCGCTGGCGGGAGCCGTCATCGGAGCGGTTCTTGGACTCGCAATTGGCCTAGTCTTCGGAACTCTTCTCGCGCCACTGGCGGGGATATTGATTGGAGGACTTGTCGGCGCCTTAATCGGCGCAATACTGTGAGCGCCCAAGCTCTTTTCGCGAATCTCACGGTCTAGACCATCTGTTTCATTTTTGCTTCACGCAGTGATGTTCCAACGGCGCCTGTGGAAAAAATTAAGTGCGAGCATTGACGCTTAGCTAGATGCCCCTGCATCGTGCGGGCCTTTGACAAGCAGTGAACGCAATGAGAGGCCAGGGCTGTTCTGTTCTCGCGTTTCGGATTGATGGCCTTTGCTTCCATCGGTTTTTATTATTAGTGCCGTTCGGCCCCGAAGGCAACGTCCGCCGAAACAACTCTGAAAGCGTAATGCCGCGCTACGAAAAAGACCCTATTGTGCTGCCTTAGCGGCTAGCTGAGGCTTTTCTGGCTACGATTGTCTCTCTGCGTTTGTTTTGACAAGCCCGTGAGCGTCAACGCGAATTTTCTAAAAGTTGGGTGCTTTTTGGCCCGCTGCCGGAGCGGGATCAGTAACTCGAATAAGACGCGTCTCGTGACCGCCTCCGCCTAAGCCAGCCTTTGAGCTTAGCTCTAGTCTGACGTATTTCAGACCCTAGCCGACTATGCGCTCGAACAACATACGCTCCGAGCACACTATTATATATCGTTAGTTTCACCACCTAATATGCTGGCCATTTTTGGAAGCGCAATCATAGCTGTTACAGTTGGTCTTCAACGCGAACCCTGGCTAGGCAAGAGTGCGCTAAGCCTTTTGGCGGCTAACAACGTCTCGAGTGTGCCCAGTGCCGCAAGATAAGTCAAACGGAATCAGACGCAATGCACGAGTCAGACCGAAAATCGTCCTCGTCTGCTCGCTCGTTTCAATCCTGCTATTCTCAGTGCTCTTTACTGGCGTAAGTAGCGGAGCGACGACCGGTGCAAGCAGTGGAGCGACGGGTTCTGCGCAAACGAACAAGTATGTGATATTTAGAGAGGATGACGTCGCGCCTAACGCCGACTTCGCCGAGCTTCAGGCTGTCAACCAGCTAAACATCAACATGAACGTGCCGGTGACGCTGGGCATCATTTCGCATCCGTACCCTACGCCTTCTGGCAATCAGTTGATTAAAGTAAATAACACGTTTCTCGAGTACATGCGATCACTCACGTCAAACCACCTTTTTCAATTCGCTCAGCACGGCTATACGCACCTGGATACCGGGCCGTCACCGGTGGGTCCCAGTGAATTTTATGGAAGGCCATATGCCGCGCAATACGACGCAATCAAACAGGGGCGCGACGACATCATCCAGGCGTTCGGGGTCACGCCCACTTCGTTTCTCCCTCCGTTTGACAAGAGTGACAACAACACGGTAAAGGCGTGCAAAGCGCTGGGGTTCACGGAATATAGCACCGCCTTTCAAGATTTCAACCAGAATGGGGGAAACCTGGATGGCATGCGATTAGATACGATCTCGATTGAGCTCGGTAACAATACCCTTCAGTCGCTCGAGAACGCAACCAACCAGTGGCTTAACGATCCTTATAGCATCAACACCTTCGTTGTGCTGTATCACCCCGCCGATTTCGAGGGACCCAATTATACGGTCAATGCCTCGAAAGTGACGCTGCTCGCCAATTACATCGATTACTTGCAGGGCACAGGACGCGTACAGTTCACAACGCTCGATCGTTCGGTGACGACGACGGGTAATGGCACCGCTGCTTCATCAAGCAGCGAGGGGACCACTGCTGTGGGAGCAACAGACGCTCCAAACGTCGGATTTGCTAACGCAGGAGCGGTCTTCGCAGTTGTTGGAGCTATTCTCGTTGTTTTGCTCGCCTCCGTACTCACGATTCGACGAAGAAAGAATAAAAACCGACCTAATGAGTGAGCCGGGGGGGCCAATACCGTTTTGGCATGGCACGACGCAACGGCTATAATTTAGTTCCTCAAAGAAAATACCGCTGTCACGCAACCAGCAAGGGCTGAGCCGTGGCCGCTAGCTAAAGCTTGAGTGTCAACGAATCTTCTTCGCAAGACCCTCGGCCAGCCGCTGCAATGCGGGCGAGCTATCGTGCGGATCAAGCTGGACTTCAATAATCGTAAACCCCCCAGTGTATGCCTGTGCTGCGTCGAGTGCTTGGTCAAGCTCATCCTCTGTCGTTACGACCGCCCCAGTCCCCCCGCCAACGATCTCCGGGAACCGACTGTACTGCCACACCTGCAGGTCGTTGAACGGCCCGTCTTGGATTGGTCGTTCGGTCGCATACCCATAATTATTGAATACGACGATGATTGGATTCAGGCCGAGTCGCGCGATGGTCGAAACCTCGATGCCGCTCATTTGGAAAGCCCCGTCGCCGACGAGCACTAACGGACGAAGATTGGGATTCGCGAGTTGCGCTCCGATGCTCGCCGGCACCGCAAACCCGAGCGAGAGGTAGTACCCTGGCGCCAGGAATTCAGTTCTGCGGTGGGTAATGAGGTCAAGCCCGCCGAAGAGCGCATCGCCAACGTCAGCGATGACTACGGTGTTGTCCTTGAGCGCCCAGTTAAGCCGCTCAAACAGCCTCCGGACGGTAATCTTCTGTCCTTTTATCGTCACGAATGGTACGATAGGCCGCGGGTGCGGAAAGTCGCGGGGGGTCCGCGGCATGATGGGGGCGGTAAGCAAGCTTTCGAGGAAATCGTGTAGACGGACGCCCGCGTAGGTGCGATACCGAATCGAACATTGCTCGCTCGTGACGTAAATTGTCTTTTCCTGGTCGATATGCGCGGTATACTGCCCGAGATTAACGTCTGTCATAAAGGCACCGAGAAGGATCAGGCAATCACTTGATTCGACATAGTCGCGGACGGACTCGAAGCCCATCGCCCCCTCATAGATGCCCATGTACAGGGGATGATACTCGTCGACAACGGATTTACCGAGAATTGTCGCAGCGACAGGTATCTGCACTTTATCGATTAAGTCGAGAAGCTTGTCCTGCAGTCCGAACCGGTGCAGCTCGACATCGGCAATTACGACGGGTTGCTGAGACTCGTTGATCATCGTCACCGCGTCGTCAAGAGCGGCCTGCAGAGCGTTGGGATCGCTCGTATCGTCTGCTCGCGTTACCGAATCCTGATTTTGCGGCTTCACGTGGACGAACGTCATATCGCGCGGGAGCTCAATGTATACCGGTCGCTTAACGCGGACTGATTCGGATAACACACGATCAATCTCTTGGCACGCCGTGTTCGGATCATCCAAAACCGCAGACGCGACAGTCACTTCCTCAAAGATCTTCTTTTGCGTGTTGAAGGACCGCACTTTATGGTGCAGGAGGGGGTTCCCTATCCTTTCTCTGATTCCCGGGGCTCCAGCTATGACGACCAGCGGAGATTTTTCCGCATAGGCCTGCGCCGTGGCATTGACGACCTTTAGGCCGCCGACAGAATAGGTAACGCACACGGCGCCTATTCCCCGTATACGCGCGTACGCATCGGCCGCGTAGCCAGCGTTGAGTTCGTCACACGTCGTAATCAGGTCGATCTCGCTGTCGCTCAGCTGTTTGAAAAAGCCGAGCACATAATCCCCTGGCACTCCGAAGACGTGTGAGAGGCCTAATAATCGAAGTCGCTCAATAAGGTACGCGCCAACGTTTGTGGCACGATGAGACGTTCTGGATGTAGAAGCACCATCAGTTCCCATTTGGTTCCTCCCCCTGCCAGACCGCCTTCTTTGCCGCACAGCGGTGCTTGGTTGTTAGATGAGAAGTTCTTGAAGGTTCAACAAGCATCAATCGTTTTACCGCACTATTCAGGCATATACCTGTGGCCTCTTATTCAACGTCCATCAGTCGGTCAATGCGCTTTTTTCGCCCGATAGGCACCACAGTCAAGAGCGTTCCAATGGGACAACGGCCACGAGTCCTGTCTCATCGCTCTCAATGTTAGCAAACACGGATATCGCGACTCTAGCAGATCCGCTTGACACGCCGCGGGCTAATGGGAGGTCCAGTCTTGCCGACTCCTTCTCAGCGGTTGCGGGTTTTCAAACAACCCGTCCCTGCAGCACGCAATGATTTATTATATCTAACTGGAATAGTGGGGGAGTGCTACGACTCGCGCGCTATGATTGCTAAAGCGCGCGCAGCGTGAACGTCGTGGCTGTGTGCAGGAGATCCCATGGAACCATACCCCGCAATCGCGCTTGTGACCTTTCTTGCGGCGTATGCAACGTTGGCCACAGAAAAAATCAACAATACAGTCGTGGTAGGCGTAGGGAGTCTGGTGTTGCTCATCACAGGCGTCCTCACACTCGCTGAGGCCATTAATTACGTCAACTGGGAGACCATCGGCCTGTTGTTTGGGATGTTCATCATCGTCGTGGTGCTATCAGATGCGGGGTTCTTCTCATACGTGGCATTCATCCTTGCAAAGAGGCTGAACTACAACCCCCGCACCATGTTGATCGTGTTCCCCCTCTTGGCAGGGCTGCTGGCCTCGTTCGTGAATAGCATTACGGTCATGCTCTTTCTTGCGGCGATTACGATCGAGATCGCGCGGCTCGTGAAGATCGACCCGGTGCCCCTCGTCGTCGCGGAGGTTGTCGTTGCCAACATCGGTGGGGCATCCACCCTCATCGGCGGCCCACCCAATCTTATACTCGGGACCCAGCTGGGGTTTGGCTTTAACGAGTTTCTGAGGAATGACGGTCCCATCGCGCTTGCTGCCGCCCTTTTAGCAGTGGGGGTGCTCTATCTTACGCAGCGGAGGGCGCTGACGCCTTTCGCGAACGTTGACACGCGGGCGCTCTCGAGAGTCGCTCCTGAGAGCGCCATCATCAGCAAACGGATGCTCCGTTTCGGCCTGGCCGCCCTCATCGCTGCTGTGGTACTCCTCGTCAGTGGGGGGTATCTCGAGGCGACATTCGGCATCCCATTGGATGTCGCCCTCGCCGCCCTCATTCCCGCCTTTGCCCTGCTCCTTGTCGGCAGAGGAGGTATCGAGGATACCCTCAAGAAGGTCGATTACGAACTGCTGCTGTTCTTTATCGGTCTCTTTGTCTTAGTTGGCGGACTTGAAAAGACCGGGATCCTCGGCGTGTTTGCAACCGGCCTGGCAGGGGCGTCCATGGGGAACAACGCCGTACTGCTCTCGCTGCTGCTTTTCGGGTCGGCCTTCATAAGCGGGCTGGTCAACACCGTCCCCTTCGCCGTGATGATGAGCTACGTTATCCGAGATCTGTCGCTCATTCCGTCAGTTCTCGCCACGGCCCTGATGGTCTGGGCGGTATCGCTGGGCGCCAACATCGGGGGCAACCTCACGCCCATCGGCTCCTCGGCGAACGTCGTCGCGTACAGCTCACTGGAGACGCACGGGATGCGCATGGGATGGGTGCGATGGATAAAAATAGCACTCCCGCCGACCGTGGCGGCGCTCATACTTTGCGATCTCCTGCTCTACGTCAAATACGCGGTGGGATCCTTCTGAATCAATGGTGGTAACTAAACATGAAAGTCCTTGTCTGTTTTGATGGATCGCCCTCAGTGATGGAGGGCGTGAAATGCGCAGTAAACGCGCTCCGACGCGATATCGACTACACGCTGCTCTACGTGCTCACTGAGCACGGCGTCTACGAGAGTTACAAGCGCATATTTCGGGAAGATTTGGAGCGGATCGAAGCGCTCGTTGGAGACGTTGACTCAGAGAAAAAAGCCGCGAGACGGGTCTTCCTCGGCCCTCTATGCGCATATATGCGAGAGCAAGGGCTCACGGTCCGCGCGGTTGTGCGGGAGGGGCACGCTGCCGAAGAGATCCTGGACGAAGTGCGCGAAGGACACTACGATCTCGTCATGCTTGGAGACGCACGCTCATTCTCAGCGTCGAGACTGCTCCTGGGCAGCACGGTGACCGAGATTATGCGGAACGCCCGCACGTGCGTCATGGTGGTACACCCCGCGCGTATGCGAATCGCAGAACAACACCGTTAAGCGGGGAGCCCACCATGATCAACGCCGGGAGTCACACGTACTGATTAGGTCAAACCGCTCGAGTTCTGGGCCCTCGGGTCTCATTTTCGGTTATTGACCAGAGGTGGTCATGCAAAACGGCACTTTGCATATGTGACCTGCAAATCTTTATCATTAAACTGCAGGCACAGCAGTCGAGCTCATCGACGCCGGTCCCAGCACCTGCTGCAGCCGCCGGAAATTGACCCCGTGCCGGACTATGTTGATGGCAAAGTATGCCTGAAACTATGCGAGTGCACGTGCTTGTGATCACCGCTCCGCACGGCTTCACCAGCTCCCAGGCCCATTGCTGGGCTATTGGGAAGGGGCGCATTGTTCGCGACGGTATGTTTAGCCACGTAGTCATGCAGCTCAGCCAGCGTCATCACATCAAGCAGGAGCCGCCGCTGATTGCTGCCCTTCGCCTTCACGATATTGATCACGTGATTGTGGTATTCGATGTCCTAGGGCCGCAGGTTCAGCAGTTCATAGATGCGGATTCCCGAACGCATAACACATATTAGTAGGTAGTAACATTCACTGCAGCTGTGGCGCAAGATATTTAAACGAATATGTTTCCATGCGGCATCAATGCTAAGAAGTGACCTGTTTGCAGCGTTCAAAACGACCGTGATCTTTTTAGTATTGTGCGGACTAGTTTTCCCTCTTTTACTCGTAGGCATAGGGCAAATCGCGGATAAGCCGGCTGCCGAAGGAAGCTTGCTGATACAAAACGGCACAGTTGTTGGTTCTAGCCTAATCGGGCAGTCGTTTGTCGATCCGATGCACTTTCAATCGAGGCCATCTGGAGTGTCCAATTGGGGACCAAACAATCCTGCCCTCATCGAGAATGTCAGTCAAGAGGTAGCCTATCAAAAGCAGCTCAATCCGTCTATCAGTCTCGTACCGATCGATTTGGTGACGCAATCTGGCTCAGGCGTTGATCCGAATATTGCATTAGGCAGCGCCTTGCTGCAAGTTCCGCGCATTTCGAATTTGACAGGCATCTCTCAAGATGTGCTCAACCGGCTCGTGAATCAATACACCGAGAATCCCGTTGCCGGCGTCTTTGGAGAGTCACGGGTCAACGTACTACAACTCAATTTAGCATTGGATAATCTATTAAGCCCCTCGGCGCTGAAATCTGCAGAGGCGAACTCCACGGCCTTAAATGCAGCAGCGCTGAATGCAACGGCCACGAACACAACCGCGAAGTAATCTTCGTCTACGCCCTCACGACGAGGATGTTACTTTGCGCGTTTTCAATAACTTTGTCAACTACAGTCCCAAAAACGACGCTTGCGCTGCGCGGACGTTCCGAAGCTCCCATAATCAAAGCATCGTAATCTTTTGCAATCGCTATAACCTGCTCAGCGACCGAGCCTGAACGGACTTCCACGCTTACTCGCTCATTCGCGGACGCCAATGCTTTAAGGTCGTCTAGCCGGACACTTTCATTTGCTTCGGTTATGTGCAGTAACGTTATCTGGCCCTGTGTAGGTTCTGTTAGCGTTTCGGCTATCTTGAGCGCCGCGATAGAATGCTTGTATCCTGCTGAAGGCACCAGTATCCGCTCAAATGCACTGTCATATTTTAGATTCGACAGTATAACATCACACTTGGCGTTTTTCATGATCGGATAGATGATGTCGCCGTGACGAATCTTGTAGAGAGTTGATCGCAGACTGTAACCCAGCAAGGTCAGATCCGCATCGTGTTTCGCTATCTGCTGAACAATGGCATCATAAACGGAGGAGGCTTGCGTGATTTCTGGGACGGCCTCGACGTTGAACCTCTGCGCTAATTGCATCAGCCGTACTATGAGATTGACCTTGTCGCGATAGTTCTTGTTCCGGTCAGGATAGTTTTCACGCGCGCGAAGCACGCCGAGGAGTATCAGTGCCCCTTCCTTATCGAGCAGTCTTAGCGCTGCTTTCAAAGTGTACTCAGCATTTTTTGGGTTCGAAATTGGAAGCAGGATGTGCTTATACATAAATGAGTTCGCGCCTTGTTCTTCTTACAGTGAACTTGAATTGTGCGCGTATCGATGCGCTATGCGTGGCCGCATATCTGCGTTGTATGCTCCAAATAGTTTGTTTAGGCCCCTAAGGGTGAAGTTTTTATACGGGCATGCCTATTATGCGAGGGATGGATATATACTACGTCGTCTTCGTAGTCATCTCGCTATTGTTGCTCATATATCTTACCTACATCATACTATACCCCGAACGGTTTTAGTGGTGTGAATGGACATCCTGGGCGTTGTTCAAATTATCCTGGAGCTTGCTGCTGTGCTGCTCCTTGTCCGCCCCGTTGGCAGCTACTTAGTTGGCGTTTTTTTCAAGGAGCGAAGTCGGCTGGACGCGCTGTTTGGTCCGATTGAGCGAGGCTTACACTGGGCAGTCGGTGTTGACCCAAGTGAAAATATGGGCGTAGGACGCTACGTCCTGACCCTTCTTTTGGTGAACGGGCTCATGATCGTTATTGTCATGCTGATTCTAATTACTCAAGGGTACCTGCCCCTGAACCCGACGGGTGCGGTAAACATGCCGATCGACCTAGCCTTTAACACCGCCGTAAGTTTCATGACGAACACGAACTGGCAAAGCTATGCCGGCGAGACTCAAGCGTCTTACCTCACCCAGATGATCTGCATCACGTTTCTCATGTTCACTTCCGCCGCCACCGGAATGGCGGTCGGAGCGGCGTTCATTAGAGGGTTTGCGAGCAGGGACCAACGGCCTGGTTTTCGGGAGATACGCGGCATTGGCAACTTCTACTTTGATTTTGTGCGCTCACTGACGCGGGTGCTTGTACCGTTCGCGATCATCGTGTCGATTTTGTTGCTAGTGCAGGGGGTTCCGCAAACGCTTGCAGGGCCACTGAGCTACCACACTGTTGAAGGGAGTATCAGCACGTTGTACCGAGGACCGGTTGCTTCGCTCGAGTCGATAAAGCATCTCGGGACGAACGGTGGAGGGTTTTTCGCGCAAAATTCCGCGTACCCCTTTGAAAATCCCACGCCGCTGACCAACGTAATCGAAATCGTCGCAATGCTAATTATCCCTATTTCCCTGCTCTATACATTCGGGGTGATGACGGGTAACACCAAAGAGGGGTGGATTCTCATCGGAACTCTGACAACCGTATTTATCATTTTGCTCAGCATCGGGCTCCTTGCAGAGTCGTCAAACCCCGCTCTCTCGAACCTTGCGGTGAACCAGTCGATGGGAAATATGGAGGGCAAAGAGGTTCGATTCGGCACCGAGAACTCCGTAATGTTCACTGTGTCGACGACCTCAACAGGGACGGGATCGGTGAACAGCATGCTCGACAGCTACACGGCGATCGGAGGAGCCGTGCCGCTCTTCCTCCTTATGATCGGCTCCCTTTTTGCCGGCGACGGGTCAGGCCTTCTCACCATCCTGATGTACGTGATACTGGCCGTATTCATAGCAGGCCTGATGGTCGGACGTAGCCCGCAATACCTTGGCCGGAAGATCGAATCCAAAGAGGTCAAACTCACATTCCTCGCATTTCTCGTTCACCCGGTCCTTATACTCGGGTTTACCGCAGCAGGGATCGTTTTCGCGACGAGCGCTTTAGGCAACCCAGGGTTTCACGGCTTTACTGAGATGCTCTACGCGTTTTCATCAGCCGCAGCCAACAATGGATCAGCATTCGCCGGTTTGAGTGCCAATACCCCGTTTTTGAACTATACGCTTGGGGTCACGATGCTACTCGGAAGATACATAACGTTCCCGCTTATGCTCCTGGTGTCTGATTCATTGCTGCGTAAGAAGATTACGCCGTACGATGCCGGAACGTTTCGAACTGACACATGGATTTTTGGCCTCATACTGATCGGTGTCATGCTGATTCTCGGCGCACTGACGTTTTTCCCGGTGCTGGTTTTAGGACCTCTGGGGGAGGCACTCCTCTGAGGGGGCACATCATGGACAACCAAAAGTGGTATGGCGGGGCAATGCTCGTGGAGGCGTTAAAGGAATCGATACGGAAACTCGATCCACGGTCGCTCATCGCAAACCCCGTGATGTTTGTTGTCGAGGTGGGCTTCGTGTATACGCTCATACTCGCGATCTCCGCCGCCATAGCCGGAAGCGGACAGCTCGTGTTCATTAGCACGATTTCAGCGATCTTACTGATAACCGTGCTCTTTTCCACCTTTGCCGAAGCGATTGCCGAGGGACGTGGCAAGGCCCAAGCAGAGAGCCTGAAAAAAACGAAAAAGGAGGTCACAGCGAATAAGGTCGTCGGGGATCAGATCGTTGAAGTAAACGGGCACGATCTTGTGAAAGGCGATGTGGTAAGAGTCAGCGCTCGCGAGGTCATCCCGAATGACGGCGAGGTTATCAAGGGCAGGGGCGCCGTGGACGAATCCGCAATAACGGGAGAGTCTGCACCGGTAATTCGCGAAAGCGGTGGAGATTTTAGCTCGGTAACGGGCGGTACGACGCTCTTGAGTGATGAACTTATAATTCGCATTACGGCAAACCCAGGAGAGTCGTTCCTCGACAAAATGATCGCGCTTGTCGAGGGGGCGTCGCGACAAAAAACGCCCAACGAAATCGCACTCACCATCGTTCTTGCTGGCCTCACGTGGATATTCCTTCTCGTCATCGTTACGCTCAACGCGCTCGCCGGTTATTCCGGTGCACTGGTAGGCACCACTACCTTAATCGCTCTGCTCGTCTGCCTGATCCCAACGACCATCGGTGGGTTGCTTTCCGCAATCGGAATCGCTGGTATGGACAGAGTGACGCAATTCAACGTTATTGCCAAATCAGGAAAAGCGGTTGAGGCGGCAGGCGATATCAACACGCTTATCCTCGACAAAACAGGCACGATAACGATCGGCAACAGACTCGCAGAGGAGTTCATCCCGCTTGGCGACAAGACAAGCGGGGAGGTCACGAAGGCAGCGTTTCTCGCCTCAGTGCGTGATGAGACCCCCGAAGGCCGGTCAATTGTGAACCTAGCAAAGAAGCTGATGCCCGATTTGGTTGAGCCGGAGATTAGCGAAGTAATCGACTTCTCTGCGGACACAAAGATGAGTGGGGTTGATCTAGCCGATGGCTCAGAAATTCGCAAGGGAGCATTTGACGTGATGTCAGCTTACGTCAAGTACGTTCCCGGCGGATTTAAAGAAGTCGTTGACGGCATTTCACGCAAGGGAGCGACGCCGCTCGTGGTATCAATAGATCACGACGCTATCGGTGTGATACACCTCAAAGATACCGTGAAGCCCGGCATGCGAGACCGGTTGCAAGAGTTGAAGAGCATGGGAATTAGGACGGTCATGGTCACCGGAGACAACAGACTCACCGCGGCAACGATCGCGGCAGAGGCAGGAGTCGATGACTACATTCCCGAAAGCAAGCCGGAGGACAAGATAAACATCGTCGCAGCCGAGCAGGCAGCAGGCAAGCTCGTTGCGATGACCGGAGACGGCACCAATGATGCTCCTGCATTGGCGCAGGCCGATGTGGGGCTCGCCATGAATAGCGGCACGCAAGCAGCAAAAGAGGCCGCGAACATGGTCGACCTCGACAGCGATCCGTCAAAGCTGATATCGGTCGTGTCGATCGGAAAACAGCTCCTGATGACGCGCGGTGCCATTACGACGTTTAGCATCGTCAACGACGTCGCCAAGTATTTCGCAATCATCCCCGCTATTTTCGCCGTTGCTATCCCTCAAGCAAACAAGCTCAACATTATGCAGCTCTCATCGCCGGAGAGCGCGATATTATCTGCCGTAATATTCAACGCCCTTATCATCCCGGCGCTGATTCCGCTTGCCATGAGAGGTGTGAAATACAAGCCGAGTGACGCGTCAACAATTCTCTTGAGAAATATTGCGATTTACGGCGTAGGCGGCTTGATAGTCCCGTTCATCGGGATTAAAGCAATTGATGTCATCATAACCAGCCTTCATTTCGTCTAGCACGGCTCGCTCTTTTTCAGGCGACCGCTCGTGTCTGCTAACGGAATCGCCTCGTGGACCACGATTGTCGTATTGACAAAAATGCAGTAGTGCGAACTCCGCACGTTGGTAAGGGCGCCGAGTAGCTAAACTATCCAACACGTCCGCCAGATGAGTGGAATCTCAATCGAAAAGTTTCATATGTCTGCACGCGAGAACTGAACCGCACTTGGAAGGAGGTACAAGATGAAAATTGAGCTTGGAGCGCAAAATTGTCTTTACCCCATGCCAACGACTCTCGTAGGGGCAACGGTAGAGGGGGGCCTAACTTCGTCACTATCGCGCACGTCGGCATTATGGACCTGGGAAGTGTCTCCCCCGGGATGGCAAAAGCCCATTACACTAACGCCGGAATCAAAGAGAACGGGACGTTCAGCATCAACCTACCATCTGCTGATATGGTGAAGGAAACTTACTACTGTGGCTTGGTGTCAGGGAAGCACGTCGACAAAGCGCAGTTATTTCACGTTTTCTATGGCAACCTCAAGACGGCCCCTATGATTACTGAATGTCCTATTAGCACGGAGCGCAGGCTCATAAAGGTGGTTGATTTTCCCAAACACGACGTGTTCATAGGCGAAATCGTCACTACGTACGCTGAGGATGCGGTGCTGACCGACGGCGTAGTTGACTATGGCAAAGTGCGGCCGCTTCTCTTCACCATGACGGACCAGAGTTATTGGGAGCTTGGCAAGAGATTCGCAAAAACTTGGAGCATCGGAAAGGAGTTTGAAGGGGAGAAGTGAACTGAAGCGGTCAGCAAGTGATACCGATGATGTCTTAGTATTATCAACTCCGTGCGAGGCTTCTATGTCACGGCAACTGGATACGCAGCTTGCAGACTGCAGATCAGAAGCGAGCACCGATACTGGTAAAAGCGATAAGGGCGAAGCTAGGTGAGGTAGCAATGAAAACAATGAAAACCAAGTACATTCTTGTGCCGGTGCTTGCCTTGATTGTCCTGGCCACCTGCATATCGGGGTGCGTGTCAACAACCCCCTCTGGGGGGCAGGGGAACAGTACTAACGCCGTGCCTGTGTATCAGCCCTCACTGAAGACGGCATCAGTCAATACCAGCGAGGGCAATGTGACGACCTACCAGACAACTGGCTCCGCTACTCAAGTTGCTGATTTTTATAAGACTGAAATGGCAAACCGAGGATACCAAGGTTCAACCCCCGTTCACCAAGGATCAGATGTGATCCTCACTTTCGTCAATGGAACAAGTTCGGTGCACGTCGCGATCGCCACGGTCAATCTGCAAATCGGCCCAGTAAATTTGTCTCAAGCAGGCGCAACGACTTTTATAATCACACAGCGTAGTGCGTAAGCATTCAGCGACATCAAAAGGACTTGTTTAGCGCTCCGACGTGTTGCACAGGATGCCAGGCACTTGAACGCAACCAGGGACGTTAGCCGGGCATCTGCGTGCGTTCCGGGGCTCCAAAATATAGGGATGCGACGCTTGTTGCTCAGTGATGGTCGGCCGACTGTCCGGAGCTAACTATAAATAGCCCACACGTAAGGGTACAACAACGCCACAAATGCTTACTAGCGACCGAACGGGGATCCTTAGCTCGCAAATAGGAGGAGCGTAGACTTGTTTTGGCCTATTTTAAAGTTGCCCGCTCGCGAGTCGTGAGTACAGACAATGATCAGAAAGTCAGTCGTTCTTGCATTAGTTTTGCTCGTCGGATGCTCGGCCATTTTTGTGCCTATCGTTTCGGGGGCAGCAACGACGGTTCCTGCTACGGCCGTTCCAAAGGCAGCAACGACGGTTCCTGCTACGGCCGTTTCGACGTCACCGCCGACGGTTGCGGCTACGGCCCTAGCCCCCTTAGATGCCGCACCTAAGCCACAGCTCGACTACAGCGTGTCGCTGGCGCCCAATCAAATCTGGGATGGCACAATCGAGTATTTTAAAGCACAGGGCTTCACCACGGTAGTGCTCGTTGCAGCAGAACCCGTCCCGTACGACAAAGAGTTGCAGAAAATTAAGCAGCTGGGCATGTACCCTATTTTGGATGTCGAATATATCATCTGGAACGGAGGCGCTAACGAGTCAACGCCCATAACGCACTTCGATTCGGATTTTAGCATGTGGAAGCAAGCTGGCTGGCAAAACGTAGCTACCGAGGGAGGACGAAGTGGCGATTTTGCTACGTTGAAGGATTACTTCGCCACTGTTACCTTTTTTAACTGCGACTTGTGCGGCGTTTGGCAAGACGGCTACACGAATCCTGATGTTACGGAAATGTGGTGGGAAGCGTACTATCCCTCCGAAATCGCGAGCATACAACAAGCGGCTCTGATATCGTACAACCTCGGAAAGCCGCAGGGCATAACGGCTGGCGTGTGGGCTAAAAACAACGCGGCCCTAAATTATAGTACATACAAAACGCTACTGGATTGGAGTTATTCCGAGGGAGTGGGTTTCACTAGCTTCAATGTGTTCTTCGGGTTGGGAGCTACGATTGCTGACTATCAGCAGCTCGGATTTCCAGCGATCATTTCACAACTGCAGCAGGATTACCCACCAAAACCGATAGGGGCTTGGCCTGCGATCACAGTAACCTCTGTTCGACAGGTGCCAAGTCCTCAAAACTCGATCATGTGGGATATAACCAATCTCGGCAACACAACGGCTTGGGTAGCCCCCTATGCGATACTCCATAACGGAACCGCAGCGCTGCCCGGCCGCGTCAATGGCGAAGCTGTTTTGAACCAAGATCCCGGCACCGGTTCCTCGGGCGCCGTTCAACAGAACGACGGCTACGGCTGGGTACGCCTCGGCGCAGGCGAGCAGATTAGCGTCCTGTCGCCTCCGACGGTCCCCACAAACACCACAGGAGCAGCGTACAACGTCTACGTGTACTACAACAATTCCTCCCACGGGTGGCTTTATAGTGCGCCCCTCTATACCGCCGTCGGGGCTAAGCCCATACCAACAAACTTCTTCGGACTGTTTGACTACAGCAATACGGACGTAGCGGTGCTGTCACTGCTTGTGCTCGTCGTGCTAGTCACGATCGCACTTGTGCCTCGATTAGGACGGATGCGGCAAAAATAGCACAAAATTCGTCGTTACCCGCACTTCGAATAAAGGCCAGAGGGATTCAATCTATCCTTCTGATCGACGTGCTGCAGCCTCCCAAACCAGCCACACCAAATGCCCTCAGAAAACTTTTCTGTGTGCGCGGCCCTCGCAAGAACCGCTTCAGTCGAATAGATCTATTTACGGTGGGGTCTAAAGAAATTTAGATTACTGTGTATGGTCCTCCTAAGAACTGCTTCACTCGAATAGAAGTCCCTCTTTAGAGTCGTTAGCTCGGTGCGCGGCGCATAAAACACATAGATCGGGATGCCAATCAGAATCGACACGATTCCGAGTGCTATGGTGCTAATGCCACATTCATATATGAGAAACACGCTCAAGATAACGCCCGAAACGGGGATTGCCAGCCCGGGGAGCCGTCCGAAGGACATGCGGTCACTCTCTTTTTGCCTCCCTCGGAGTGTCAGCACGGCGGCACACGTGACCAGGTAGACAAAAGCAAGATTAAACGCTGAAAAAATGATGAGTTGCGTTAATCCACCAATTAGTGAAAGGGATAACACAATGGCGGACTGTATAATAATCGCATTGACAGGGGTACCAAACCTTGGATGAATTCGGCTGAAAAGCTTTGGAAATAGTCCATCCAGTGAGATCGCATAGGATAGCCGGGCGGTCGCTAGCGTAGCAGACTCCTCAAACCCAGAAATTGAGATGAGCGCCCCCAGCCCAAGTATCGTACCTCCGATAAGGGCAAGCTCCGGCGTGTACGACAGGACGACGCTGCCAGCTGTGGCAAGGGGTGCGGGATCGAATTGGAGCGACGTCCAGTTGACCACAGCGAGCGCCGTGAAGCCTATCGCTATATAAAAGAAGGTTACAATTGCCATGCCAATAATCATCCCTTTCGGGAGGGTCTTCGTCGGATCCTCTATTTCACCAGAGGGAATAACCGCCAGTTCAAAGCCCGTATATGCCCAAAAAATGATTATCAGCGCTGGTCCGAAATTGCTCCAACCAAGCGGGGCAAATGGGGTAAGGTTCGAAGCTGCTGTGCCTGGGTGAACGACCAACCAGATAAATCCTGCGACGATCAGCAGCAGTAGTGGGCTTAATTTTCCGATGGTAAGCACATCATTGACCCGTCCCGCACCCTTTACTCCCCGCACGTTTACGTACGCGATAACCGCGACAAAAACGATTTTTATGATGTCGCCCTGAAGCACCGTGAGCGAGGGCACGAAATACTGAAGATAACTCACCAACGCGACCGGCATTACGGCAAGCCCGGCAACTTCGGCAATCCAGAGGGGCCAGCCCACTAAAAAGCCGGCAAAGTTCCCCCAAGCCTCGCATACATATGAAAACGCACCCCCCACCTTAGGAACAAGCGCCGCAGCTTCTGCGAAGCTTAATGCTATAAGTATCGCGATTACCCCGGCAACGATAAAAATAACGAGGCTTGCAGGTCCGAGATAGGCACTGGCCAATGCCGAGACAATGAAGATATCCGCGCCTATGGCAGTGCCAACTACTAGATTTGTAACGTCGAAGAGGTTCAGTTTTTTCGAGCTAGCGCTGTTTTTTACCGCCATTTGGACCCTTCAGCAGCTACGACCTGTTTCTTTGCGGTCTTTCTATATATGGACTTGCCGCCTTGCTTCTTTCCAATGTGAGAGGTCTACGTGCGAGCGCTGTTCTTGTCAGCTCGTCACTTAGCCTTCATCTCTTGTGAGTCCAAGGGGATGTAAGCACAGCCGATAACTCCCAATCAGATCGAAGAAGAACCAGCCGAATCATTTCGACGACACAGAGTGGACTCAGACACAGCTACTCGAAAGTCCACTTAAGATGCTCTCTAATTCGACTGATCTCTTCTTCAGACGCGCCTGTGGCCTCGAAGATGGCGCGTAATGTGTCGAGGGCTTCGCTCTGTATCACGAAGTTGTCCACAGTTCTGTATCGAGTGGTCATAAGCGTTGTTCGTATGCCCTCGAATGCTCGGGTTATGTAGTTCTCCCGAAAGAAAGCAATATCGAGATCGCGTGTCCCACTGCCGGTGATTACAAGCATCGTTTTATCACCGTAACAGTGACTTATGTCTCTCAGCAGCACGTATCCAGAAGAGGTTGGTAGGAGCAGCACATTGCCAAAGTGCTTTTGGTAATAGTCCTGAAGAAGGATGAGGTACCGTTCCAACGCAATCAGCGCCGCTTTTTCATCCGATTCAGCAAGAATCACGAAATCTGCGGGAAAGCCGATCTTCCGCCAATCGATTTGAATCGTATATCGCGTGAGAACTGCCCGCGTCCTAAGACGTTTGATATGGTAAGCAGCGGCGTTGCCATCGCTGAGGCCGAGACGTTCGGCCAGCTCCACGTTCGAAGCCTTTGCGTTCGCAAGGAGCGATAGTAAGATTATAAGGTCTTTTTCGTCAAGGGCGATCGTCTTTGCAAGTGCCTGCGTCAGTCTTGTCACGTGCGGGCTCGAATCTGGTTCAAACTCCTTGCTTTGCTTCATATTCGTGGGCAACTTCCTGAAACGCCGCGAAGCTTAGTACTCCGCTTAACGCGTTTGTATTTATAGGTAGCTTTTGCGATCTGTGGGCTTCGCGGCTCAAAAAAGCCAGCGCACGAGGTCGACCTCTCCCGCATCAGCGGTTGTGGGTTGCCCCAAGACCACGGATGCAACGTGCTTTAAATAAGTGCAGCACTACCTCACACTGATGCTCACAAAGCGGATTATTCCGTGCCTTGACGTCAAATATGGAGATGGCAACAGGGCACTCGTCGTGAAGGGCATTGAATTCGTTTCGCTGAGAGCAGCTGGCGATCCAGTAGAACTCGCAAAGCGTTACGATCAAGAGGGCGCTGATGAACTGATCTTCCTCGATATCACGGCCTCACACGAAAAGCGACAAACGATGCTGGACATCGTCGAGGAAACAGCCGACCAAGTTTTCATACCCTTTTGCGTCGGTGGCGGCGTGCGGACCATCGATGATGTCATCCAGACGTTGCGGTCTGGCGCGGACAAGATAGCGATTAACACTGCCGCCGTCAAGGATCCACAGTTTATAACGCGCACAGCCGATGCGGTTGGTTCGCAGTGCATTGTTTTAGCCATCGATTGTAGACGGAACACGAACGTGGAGAGAGGACAGCATATCGTTACTCTCGAAGATGGCACTCAAGCGTGGTATGAGGTCGTGATTTACGGTGGGAGAACCCCGACCGGCATCGATGCGATTGAGTGGGCGATGCGGAGCGAGCGCCTGGGCGCGGGTGAAATCATGCTCACCAGCATGAATAGGGATGGCACACGAGACGGCTATGATATTCCCATCACGAAGGCGATATCAGAGTCCATCGACCTGCCAATAATTGCCTCCGGAGGTGCCGGCACGGTTGAGCACATCTACGCAGGCTTTGTTGATGGCAAGGCGGACGCTTGTCTTGCCGCAAGCATTTTTCATTTTAAAGAGATCTCCATAGCTTCATTAAAGCAGTACTTGCGAGAGCGCGGAATCCCCACCCGCATGTAGCCGGTTTGACCGCACGCACACAACGAGTCGGTCAATGCTGTTCGCTTGTCAAGTAGCGCTGCGCTAGTTCGGTGTAGCTTTTTGCATTTTCCTTTATCCACTGAAACTGCTCAGAGGTTACCTCTTTGACAACTTTTCCAGGGACTCCCAGGACAAGGCTGCGTCGCGGTATCTGCGTGCCTTCTGTCACGACGGCGCCCGCACCGACGATGGAACCCTTCCCGACACGCGCTTTGTCTAGTATGATGGCGCCAATTCCGATAAGCACAGTATCTTCTATTTGTGCTCCGTGGACTATTGCCCCGTGTCCCATCGTTACCTGGTCTCCAATCCGAGTCTCGATTCCTTCTCGTACGTGTATGACCGCATTGTCCTGCACGCTTGTATTGCGGCCTATCTGAATCAAGGCCAAGTCACTCCGTATGACCGCGCCGAACCACACGCTCGAACCTGGGGCGATCGTCACATTTCCTATGACCGTTGCGGTCGGGGCAATGAAGACGCCTTCGAAGTTTCTGTTCATTAGTTCCTTCCAGGTCCTCAATATCACTAATGAGTTGTCTTTAGGTTCAAAAAGCCAATAATTAACCTAGTGCGCTATATCACATAGTGCACCACTACAAGTAGGGGGTTTATGGCTTCAGTTGCGATTGGTGGAACGTTTGATATACTTCACGACGGTCATAAGGCGCTGCTGAAAAATGCCTACCAACTAGGTGACGTGGTTATCGGGCTTGTTTCAGATGAGATGGCACAAAGAAAAGCCCACTTAAGCAACACGTACGATACCCGCAAGAAAACACTTACCACCTACATAAAGGCGCTAACAGGGACTGATCCCGCGATTGTCACGCTTGGCGACCCGTTCGGGCCAACCCTGAAGCTGAAATTTGACTATATCGTTGTCTCTCCTGACACGTTTCGTACAGCAAAGGAGATTAACACCCTAAGATCACAACGCGGACTTCCACCGATAAAGATCGTATGCGTCGATTTTGTCCTTGCACAGGACGGACACCCGATATCCTCGACCCGTATTCACCGGGGCGAAATTGACGACCACGGCGTGCTCCTATGAAGGAAGCGGTCTGCTTCTGAAACACACTCCAAGAACGGGTCAAGCGTTGCTGATTCGATTGCGGACAGTTCATCGGAACTTCGGACGCATGCGCATATCTGCATAGCATGCTCGGCGACATTGCGAGCAGGACGAGAGGCTAGCCGCACAATCGGGCAAGAAATAGAGCAGATAGGACAAAAATAGGTACCTTCGGCTATCTCGCGATGCGGTTGATCGAAGCACGCGCTTCACCCGGCTCGGGGTTATTATGGTTCTGATTTCAGAGATAGACAAAGCGAAGGCTCTGAAGCTTGTATCCCTTTAGTGGACTATGCGTGTCCCGACGCGTTTGCCTGCGAGAACATCAAGCAAGATTCGCGGTTCACGCCCGTCGACCACGACGGCCGATATTTTCGAGCGTTCAATAATCTTCGCCGCAAGCGGGTCGATGACAGTTTTGGCTCCGGCCTTCATCTCATCACACATCACGATCTTCACTAGCTCACCGGGTGAGATTTCGTCCAACTTGACGGCACTCTTGTCAATATACGGGTCTGCCGTATAAACGCCATCAACTGACGTTGCTATGACAAGAAGATCCGTCTGCACGTATTCAGAAAGGATCGCCGATACAGCATCGGTTGTCTGTCCGGGTGCCACGCCCCCCATCACGACAACTTTGCGCGAAGACATGGCCGTTTCGGCTTCTCGATAATCGTGTGGAATATCCTGAAACGCCGCGCTCGATAATGCCGAGATCAATAATCGAGCATTGACGCGCGAGAGGGCGATGCCGATAAGGTCACACACCGCTTCACTCGCCCCCATTGAACGGGCGGCCTGTATATAATCCCGGGCTGCTTTGCCCCCGCCGGTCACGACAAGTAAGGTATTTTCTTTTGCGAGTTCCTTGATCACTTCAGCGTACTCTAAGAACTTTTCCTGCGATAATGTTGGAGCAATCACAGACCCGCCGACGGAAATCACTGCTTTCATCAACTACCATTACTCAAAAAGGGGTATATGTCAGTTCCCGTTTGCTTAAACTATCAGTCATTTCATCGCGTTTCCTTCGTAGTCTTTCTACCGCTCCTTGCAAGATGGCGCGAAAGAGCACCGCTTTATCAGGCGGACCTAGGACTAGAGACCTCGGCATTTGACGCTCGCAAAAGCATTTGACGTGCGCATCTCGCGCACGCTGTTTTTGGTTATCTCACGCGCTATGCTAAACCCGCGCCCGTGATTTTCTCAGTGGCTATAACGCTCTTCTAGCCACGGATCGCCCCGGTTATGGTAGCCGTGTGACTCCCAGAATCCGCGCTTATCTTCAGCCATGAACTCGACCCCGGTTACCCACTTGGCGCTCTTCCAGAAGTAGAGGCGTGGAACCACGAGCCGCACTGGATAGCCGTGTCCCGGCGTGAGGGGCTCACCATTATGCTTGAGGGCAAAAAGTACGTCGGGTTCAAAAAAGTCGCTTACTGAAAGGTTCGTCGTGAAGCCCTTCTCTGCGTGAATCAAAACAAATTTGGCTGCAGGCAGTACTTTCACTAAGTCGGTGAGCGATCGTGTGCTTACTCCCTCCCAATAGTTGTTGAGCTTCGACCACCCCGTGACGCAATGTATGTCGGAGAACACTTTCTCTTGCGGAAGCGATGTGAATTGTTCGAAATTCAGCTTCCGCTCGGATTCCACGAGGCCTGAGATGGTAAACGTCCACTTAGAGACGTCAACGCGCGGGATGGAGCCATAGTGCAACACCGGCCAGTCTTCGGTCTTTTGCTGACCGGGGGGGATTCTTTCGCTTCTGCTCGTATCTAAGCTGTGGACTATGTTTTCGTCGTTCATAACTCATCGCTTAGTTTCCGTTAACCACGCCGATACATTTCTGTACGGCGTCGAACAACTTGACGAGTCGCTTCCTGATGCGCGGCGCACTCCTAGGTCAACATTTCACAACGGTCAGGCGTTTCCCCTGTTGATACGCTCTATTGCCTTCCCCGCCGCATCTCGGACATCGGGATTCTTGTCCTTCAAAAGGACTCTGAGCGGCTCGAGAGCCCGCTCATCGCCTATTTCTCCGAGGCTTTTCGCCGCCCTCATCTTAATATCTGGATCTTTGTCACTCAGCATTGAAATGAGGGGCCCTATAGAGGCAGAACCGATTTTCACCAGGGCGTCGGATGCTCTCCAGCGAACTCCCTTGCTTTGGTCCTTGAGATCCACGAGGAGGAGCTCCACCTCGTTGATACCACACGTGTCGCCCAGTCCGCAAATCTCGCCTATTGCCTGGGCAGCTTTTTCGCGCACAATTTGATTATCGTCGTTCATATCCTCGATAAGGGGTTCCAACGCTTGCGCATCGCCTATTTGTCCGAGCGCCGTCGCGGCTTCGAGTCGGACGTAGTACTCTTTATCCTTTAGAGCGTTAGCGAGCGGCTCCACCGCCTTTGGGTCACCTATCTCCCCGAGCGCTTCTGCTGCACACTCTCGCACCATCATGTCCGTATCATTGAGCGCGCTTATTAGCAGATCCACCGCGCGAGCGGATTTTGCCTTGCCCAGAGTTAAACACGCCATTTTCCTCTTATCAGGACTCACGTGTTTTAAGTCACTAAGCAGCGATTCGATTTCCTTTTCGTCTTTCATCGTTCCATCTGGCATTTTTAAGCCTCCGCTTTTTGCCCAGCTTAGGTCACGTGCCGAGGGCATTGCCTACACGAGTGCTCTACTCAGTTAGTGTCCTGTTAAGTCCTATATAGCTGCTACGCCATCTCCGGGTGCTTCGACCAAGAGCTACGCATTAGAGAGGCGGCGGCCTGGCGCGCGAATCGCTGCCCTGCTGCTTCACTGAGCCGCGCCCGATTTTCGTCTGCACTAAAAGAGTTGGATATCGGCGCAGGCTGGCGCCATCAATGCGCTTAAGGAGCGTCCATCGAAGGCCTGCTCATTTGCTACCTTGCGTTAGTGGCAGCCTGGCCGTTAACTTTTTTAATCGATTAGTTCGGCTATTCCTATAAATGCTGCCGTCTTAGCTTTTCTTTTCTCTTTTTCGATTTCGATCCCTCAGTCTGTTGCAGACCGGAGCCTTTATCGTATCCTCTTACATTTTCTTCGGGCAACTAACGTTTACGAGGCAAATCATGCGCGTATACAAAATCGTGTCATTTTCTGTGGTTATTCTTCTCATTGCCGTGTTATTTGCGGGCGTTGCTACCGTTCCTGCAGCAGCGCAGTACGACACGATGCAGTTCCGCTACAAGGCCCAGCACACCGGCGATTACGGCCCCGTGGCGGGGAGCAACATGTCAAAAGGGCTGCTGACGTGGAGCTTCACGACTGGAAGCGTCGTCCTCTCTTCCCCTACCGTCGTTGACGGCGTCGTGTATGTGGGAAGCGAGGACAACAACACCTACGCTCTCAACGCTACCACCGGGGCGAAGCTGTGGAATTACACAACCGGTGGCGGGGTGGACTCCTCTCCTGCCGTCGCCAACGGCGTGGTCTACGTGGGTAGCGATGACAACAACACCTACGCTCTGAACGCCACGACCGGGGTGAAAGTGTGGAGTTTCACGACTGGCAGCAGCGTGTACTCTTCCCCCGCTGTCGCTAACGGAGTGGTCTACGTGGGTAGCGATGACAACAACACCTACGCTCTCAACGCTACCACCGGGGCGAAGCTGTGGAATTACACAACCGGTGGCGGGGTGGACTCCTCTCCTGCCGTCGCCAACGGCACGGTGTACGTGGGGAGCGATGACAACAACACCTACGCTCTGAACGCGAACAACGGCACCAAGCTCTGGAACTACACGACGGGAGAACCGGTTCAATCCTCTCCCGCCTTCGCCGACGGGGTGGTCTACGTGGGGAGTGCAGATAACAACACGTACGCCCTCAACGCCACGACCGGAGCGAAAGTGTGGAACTACACAACCGGGGGCCACGTGTTCTCCTCTCCTGCCGTCGCCAACGGCACGGTGTACGTGGGGAGCGAGGATAACAACACCTACGCCCTCAACGCTACCACCGGGGCGAAGCTGTGGAATTACACGACTGGCAGCAGCGTGTACTCTTCCCCCGCTGTCGCTAACGGGGTGGTCTACGTGGGGAGCGAGGATAACAACACCTACGCCCTCAACGCTACCACCGGGGCGAAGCTGTGGAATTACACGACCGGAAGCGGGGTGTTCTCCTCCCCTGCCGTAGCCAACGGCACGGTGTATGTGGGGAGCGTTGACGGCAACGTCTACGCCATCGGCAACGCAGCTGGGGCCACAAGTCAGGGGATACCCGGCTTCGACGTCACGCTCGCTCTTGTCGGACTCGTAATCGCCGCTTACGTAGTGAAGAGGAGGAGGTAACCCCCTCTTTTTCCAGCGATGCAATAACCTCGCTTTTATGGCGTTATCTCGGTATCAGCAATAGTGGGTATCATTCGTTTTTTCGGACATAGGTAACGAATGTAGGGGAGCGTAGTATGTACCCGTTAATGGTGGACTGCGGTAGGTGCGTTAAACTTGTCGGCTGTAAGCTTCGCGGCGATAATGAGCGCGTCCCGTATTGTGAATACTATCGCCGTCCGCGCCGCGTGGCAGATTGACGTTCCGCGTTACCCGGCCAAGCCTAAGCGTTATTTGCCGGCGCAATTCGTTTTAGGACGCGAGCAGGACGTTGTTTGCGCACAAAGGCGAGGTGACCCGAAGACCAACGAAAACGCCGCCAGTGGTGATTGACAAATCGCAAGCACGCCTCGAGAAATTGCATGAGCGCGCCTAGCTCAGATTTTTACGCTCACACCTCCCCAATACTTCATGTAACTGTCATAAACCGTATCAGGAAGTTTGCGGCGCACCGTGACATCAGGGGTTTCCGACGCGTGTTACGTGCAACCCCAGAGCGCCAAAACCCCACTAGCCAAACATCAACATTTTGCTCCTAAAGTTTGTTGAAACATTGCTACTAGTCAACGCAACTTGAGGAGGCAAAACCATACATAACACCCAAAGCTGTGGTTCAAGCGTGGTCATTTATATTATATCTGGTGGCCGCCGGTTACCAGAAGATATATCACTAGAAGCAATAATCTAAGCTTTAAAATATGTGGATGTTCGAATACACGCATGCTCAACGTTCTGCTACGTGACTAGTGAGCCATTTTACCGTTGATTGTGAAGATAAACGGTAGGATGCTCAGCTAGACCAGCAGTGGGCGCACGCGAAAGAGGCGAATCTGATGGAAACACGGTTGGCGGTTCGAGACGTTATGACGCGGACTGTCGTGACGGCAACTCCCGAGATGACGGCTGCGCAAGCCGGAAAAAAAATGGTTGAAAAAAGGGTCGGGAGCATAATAATCGTCAAGGATGATAAGCCAGTCGGCATCGTCACGGAAAGCGACATGGTTGCGAAAGTTATCTTTAAGAACGTTAAGCCAAGCTCTATCAAGCTCGAGCAGCTCATGTCGAAACCGCTCATCACAACAAAAAGCAGCGACGATGTGCACGACGCAGTACTTATGATGGTCCAAAAAAAAATCCGACGTCTTCCGGTGCTCGACGGAGATGAACTAGTCGGAATTATTACCGACGCAGACGTTATCCAAGTCTCCTCTGAGGTGAACCAAATTCTCGACAACTTGATAGAGATGAACAGGGAGAGTGTCCTCGACCGCCGGGAAGTCGTCATAACGCAAGGCGAGTGTGAGGAGTGTGAAGAATACTCAGACGATCTGCAGCAAGAGGGAGGGCGCCTCAAATGTCCGAGGTGCCGAGGCTCTACCTCATCCGGTGTCTGCGAGATCTGTGGAGAGCTTTCTTACGTGCTCGAATATACAGACGGCAGCATCATATGCGAATCGTGTAAGGAGAGCGTTCGATGACGCTCAACCTAATGTCACCACCCGTGACTGTGCGTGAAGACGCCTACGTGACTCACGTCCGTCAGCTCATGCGAGACGGCTACCGAAGCCTTCCGGTTGTCGATGGCCAAAGCCGCGTGAAGGGTATGGTAATACTGCCAGACGTCATCAAGGTGACTTCGACGAAATCAGACGTCACGGTAATCGGCTTCGTCCGCGAGACTGGCCTTGCTACTCCTGACTCTGTCCCGATCGAGATGGCAAAAATATTTGCGACGACCGGGTTCGACATTCCTGTGGTCAAATCGAAAGAAGATCACACGATCATCGGAGTGATTGACTCTGAAGTACTGATGAACGCTCTGAGTTTTGACAGAAAAATCACGATCGACTCAGTGATGACAGAAACCGTTCAGACCTGCAGTCCGACTGATCTCCTATCGAGAGTGTGGCCTAATATGGCGCAATACGGGTTTTCAGGCTACCCGGTGGTGAAGAAGAAGCACCTCATCGGTATCGTCACGCTTCAAGATGTTCTCAAAGCAGGCTATGTGCGACTCGAGCGCGAGGACGAACGGGGAGGCCGAGGGATTCATTCAGCGGCCGTCGAAAAGATTATGAAAACTCCTGTCATTACCGTCCTGTCAGATTCATCACTCTGGGAAGCGGCGAATCTGATGAAGCAATACGCAATCGGACGATTGCCGGTGGTCGAAGACTCCAAGCTGATCGGGATAGTAGATCGACAAGACCTCGTCCGAGCCATAATTTGACACAACCACGGAAGGTTACAATGCTACGTGACACAACCACGGAAGGTTACAATGCTACGCGGAAATAAACGGCAGAAGAGAACTCAAGATGACTTCAGCGGTAAATCGGACCGAGGGAGCCTAGGCTTCAAAAGCAAGCTGTCGGAGCACGAGGGCGACATCATGATGGTCGCAACTCAGGATGTCGTCCAAATACCTCCCACGATGACTATTATGGGGGCAGTCAAAACGATGGTTAAATATCGTGTTAGGCGGCTGCCCGTGAGCGATCCTGGAACAAACAGACTTGTCGGGATAGTCACTGTAATGGACGTGGTGAATTTTCTCGGCGGGGGCGATAAGGCTCAGATCATCGAGAACAAGCACAAAGGGAACTTTCTATCGGCGATAAACGAAGAAATCAGTTCAATAATGGAAGAAGATGTTATCAGCCTCCATGAGGAGGATTCGATCGACGATGCCATCAAAATGATGTCGCAGGGAAACGTGGGTGGTTTCCCGATCGTCAGTCACGATAGCAAGGTTGTAGGAATTGTGTCCGAGCGTGATTTCGTCGGCCTTGTGGCCAATGTCATAACGGGAAAGAAAGTCGCTGATTTCATGAGCCGCGACGTCGTAAGCGTCAAACCAGATACCACGGTTGAAGAGGCTGCGCGAGTGATGGTTTCAAACGACTTTCGTCGGGTACCCATTGTTCACGAGGGGGTTATGATCGGCATCGTAACGACCTCAGACATAGTGAACTACCTTGGAGGCGGCGAGGTTTTTGACAAGCTTGTGACAGGCAACATGCACGAGGCTTTGGGAGTACCCATTAAGATCGTAGCACGAGAACCGCCGTTTAGTGTAGATCCCGATCTAGATTTGGGTGAAGCTGCAGACCTGATGATAGCGCGCGATGTAAGCGTATTGCCGGTTGTGGTCGATGGGGCGCTCTCGGGTATTATAACTGAGAGGGATTTTCTAAACGCGTTAGTCGGTTAGATGGCTTCACGAAAGAGACTCAGCACCGGTAAGCCAGTAAAGACGGATCAAAATGTGAGTTTTTTAACGTGACGCACTGGTGGCTCAAACGTCGTAGTGAACGAGCCTATTTTTATGGAGGTACTTGAGGAGGGTATCTAAGATCTCGTCGCACACATCCTCTTCATCAGCAATCTTTTCAATGACGACGTAGTTCCCGAAATCCTCTCGCGCCATCTCGAGATACCGCCCCCGTACCTTGCTTAGAGCAGTTTCGTTCTCAAAAGTAGTCAAACTACTGTCGCGTTTTTCAATAAGGGCCATGGCTATATCTGCAGGCCAGTTGATAATGAAACTAATGTCCGGCTCCGGTGCGAATTCTCGATTCATCTTTAGTATCTCTTGCCACGGTCTACTATCTGACTGATACGCCGCGGTAGACAAGAAATATCTGTCCAGTACGACGATCTTCTTTTCTAATAACGCGGGCATTATGTGCGTCTCTACATCGTGCCTGCGATCGGCTAGAAAAAGGTCAACCAGGCCGCTCGGTTTTTCGGGGGAGCCGTGCTCAAGCGTCTGACGTATCTCTTGTGCCTCCAGAGTTTCATTAGTCGGCTCGAAAAAGCGGACGGCGTTGAACCCAAGAGCTTTTAGTCTCTCTACGAGTCTGATGGACTGCGTTGTTTTTCCCACGCCATCTATTCCCTCAATTGCCACCAGAATTCCACGGTTCAGGCAGTGCTTCATGTTAAAAAATGCTCGAAAACTCGATTGCGAATCGCTCAACTTGCGCCTTAGGGATAGTAAAGCTTACACGCACATACTTGTCGGCAAATCTTCGCGTGGTGTACTCAGCTGCTCTGATGAAAAAACCGCGGTTCAGCATCGTATCCGCGATGGTTTCAGGAGTCTTGCCCGTGCCTGAGATATCGATAACGAACATGCTTCCCTGTGACGGATAAACGGGAAGATACGCTCCTCGTATTTTGTCGACAGCGTCTTTTATGATGGCTTGATTTGCCATAATGGCCTCAACCACCTTAGGGAGCCAATCGAGTTTGGTCTTGAGGGCTGCAATTCCTGCAATTTGACTAACAATTGACGTTCCGAGGTCATTTATCTTGTAACGGGCCAGTCGCTCTATCAGCTCGCTTGTTGCGATATGAGCGCCCAGCCGTAATCCAGCTAAGCCGCAGTTCTTTGAAAAACTGTAAATGGTTATCGTACCTTCAGGATAAAAGTCGGCGGCGAGAGTATGGAGTTTTGCCACGTCTCGGTAGGTCACGTCATTTAACAAATAGACGCCCGCGTCTTCGGCTATTTCGCAAAACGCCTTGACTTCTTTTGCTGTGTAGGTTACGCCCAGCGGGTTCAGAGGGTCGACGAGGGTCAGCATTTTAGTTCGCTTGCTCATCACCTCATTTACCATGTCCGGCGTCAATTTGTAGTTAGTATCTGCTGCGTAGATCGGTAGGTCAAGAACTTTGGCTCCGCTTAGCTCAGCAAACTTATGAATGACGTAGTAACCTGGATCCGTCGAGATCATAACGTCACCAGGACGCAGCAGGGTGCGCGTCACCTGGTAAAGCGATTCTGTACCGCCCTCTGTCACATGTACTTCGTGGGGTGAGCTCAAATTCAAGTCTTGAAGTATAAGGGTCCGTAACTCCTCAAGTCCATACGGGGGTGGATATTTGTGGTATTCCTCTTTGTCGATGGCATCTACCATAGCCCGCTTGATCGCTGGTGGCGTAGGAAAATGGTTGGTATTTTGCCCCATCCATACAACCGAATCATCGTCGTAAATGTTTTGAAAGAATTGATTTTCAGTGTTAAAATCGGCCACTTGAATCACATCGCTGAATGATTGGACTACGTTTGATCGATCGGTTGCCTGGGGAGCGTTTACTACTGTCGTAATTGTCAGAATTTAAAAGCGTTGCGGTAAGGGCTTACAGAAAAACGCAGCGAGAGCGTTTGTTTTGGTCGCCGCGAGCGTTTTCCGAGCTCAACCACCACTATCAAGAGGTTAGAATAAGCTTTCCTTGACTGATCTTCTTGTAAATCGCGTTCCGTTTAAAGCTTCCAAGCGATAATCTTCTAACAGAACCCGAAACGTTTCGTCTAAGGGAACCGAGAGAGATATTTCCTTTGTTCTCCCGTATCTGCCCTTGCTGACAACTTTTGTACTGATTATTCCGAGCAGATCCAGCTCCATTATTAAATCGGTGATTCGCCTTTTAGTCAACACGTCGAGGTCTATTTGCCTGCAAAGCGTTTCGTACACTCGGTTTACCTCGCCGGTCGTTGCGCTTCGCGCTCCGTTTTGATGAAGTGTGATTATACTATACAGCACCAGCTTCGCTTGGGTAGGGAGGGTGCGAATTACCTCTGCGACTCGGTTGAGTTCTATCCGCATCTGAGCGGTCCGAACGTGCTCCTCCTTAACGCTGTCGGCATTCACGCGCTCGGCGAATTCTCCTGATACTCTCAGCAAATCGAGCGCGCGTCTGGCGTCCCCGTGCTCCTGAGCGGCCAGGGCTGCACAGAGCGGTATGACTTCTTGATTCAACGCGTGTTCCTTAAAGGCTAGACGCGCTCGTTCTTCGAGGATGTCTCGCAGTTGATTCGCGTCATAAGGTGGAAATATTAGCTCTTCTTCGGCTAGTGAGCTCCTGACCCGGGGGTCAAGATATTCTGTAAACTTCAAGTCGTTAGAGATCCCGATGAGACTGACCCGGGTGTCGGTGAGCTCAAGGTTAATTCGCGACAAATTGTAAAGCACATCGTCCCCGCTTTTTCGGACCAACTTGTCAAGTTCGTCAAGAATTATTATGACGCTCCCGCCTTGCGAGTTGAGTGCTTCAATAAACTCCGAATAGACTTGATCTGTTGGCCACCCCGTCATCGGCACATCTTTATTGAACTGGCGAGCCAGATGGGCAAGGACGCGGTACTGAGTATCGACCACTTCGCAATTTATGTACGCAACGTTACACGGAACTCCTCGAGATGCGCCGACTTCCATCAATTCTTTGCCCACAAATTTGGCGCAAGCCGTTTTCCCTGTGCCAGTTTTTCCGTACACAAGAATATTGGAGGGGGTCTCTCCTTTGAGAGCGACAACCAAAATAATAGCAATCGAGTTGAGCTGATCGCGCCTGTGAGGCAGATAGTTAGGCGTATAGGATGGCCTGAGAACTTCTTTATCTTTGAAAACAGGTTTCCTTTCTAAAAGGTTGTCAAAAAGTCCTTCCAACTTTCTGCCTCCAATTTCAACAGAGGAAGCGAATGCTTGCTGGAGGCACTGAACTCTAGCATAGATAACTGACTACTCAGAGCCATCCGCTTAGTCCTACCGTATAGTGGAAACGTGAGTTAATAAACTTTATGATTTCTAAGGTTGCATTTCCAGTGCAACATAACCTATATTTCCTATGGAACTAGCGATTTCTTCCACTGCAAACCCTACTACTTGTATTCCTGTGATGCCACTAAGCAATAATGGACATATATCGGTCGCTCCCTAAAGACTTAATCCAGGCTTTATTTTGCTTCGAAACGGCATAATCTTCGCTAATTTGTAAGGCTGCGCAAGGGTTCTCAAAGTAAGATCGATAACTTGTTCTTCTTTCCAGGCATACCTTCGTTACCAGTGGAAAAGGTTTGAGAGGCTCCCCATGCTTTCTACTGTAAAAATAAAAAATGGAATTTTGTTTGGTAGTAAGTTATAAAAAAATAGCGTGTTGTAGGGGTAATAACCTTTTAATATATAAATTTTTGTATAAATTTGTTTCAATATTTAGTGTTTAAGGTTTTATGGATACGCAAACATGGGGGGTGTGTATTATTCATACTCCTCTTGGTTGAGGGAGGCAAATCAGACTAAACTATTGAAGCCGGTTATCAATCCAAAACACCCAGCTAACATCATATCACCACCCGGTGCTGCAAAATACGGACGCAGTCGAGATTTCTTCATGATCCCTCGCTGGGGTCCTATTGTGGTTACCCAGAAGCCCCTCTCTCTGAAAGCTCGATCTATCTCCCGGTATCCGGTTTCGTGTATGTAACAACCGTGCCCCCCATCTTGAAAAATCCGTTCATTCGTTAATTTACCATCCATAAACAGGGACAAAAAATAGTCGAGTTTTTCTGTGGTGATCGAGGACGTGTGATGTTCAAACATGCCGATGATCTTCTTATGATCGAGCATAGCTGCTAGAGTGTGACCGTTTCCGACGTTTACAATGATATGAGGTTCCCACGCGTGCTTAGCCGCTTCATCATCACACAGCGCACCCAATATTGCGGCTGGACCAGTATCCATCACTAGGATCCGCTGCATTTCCCTCTCCTCTAGTGTCCGATATACGGCCTTTAGTCGTGTCAAGTAGTTGGGGATCCTGCCATCCACATAGCAAAAACTGGTCAACTCACCACCCGTCGCGATCAAGTGCTTGAAGTGCTGAAAACGAAAAATTCTATTACTCCCTGAACTCTCACCGTGATCTTGACACGCTACAGCACACATCGTAGGCAGACTTACGTCGAATTGTTGAAGCGCAGAGCTTAGCGCGGGCACGTCCACATCGTTCATCTCTATTCGAACGCAGTCTGTTTCCGGCTGTGCTACGGTTATCTTTACTCCCCACGATCGGACTTTGTCAAGATCATCATTGAGTGTTTTTGCTGCAAGCGGCGTCGCAAAAACCGAATATCCCTTCTGTAAGTGAGCTCGAACGGCTGCGCTGCTCGGCCCACCTCCCATCGTCTCGCCGCACAAAAATAAGCTGCGGCCTTGCTCTGTAACAGACTTGATCCGGTTGGCGACTATTGCCGTTTGCGAAGGCATTACCATTTTTACGTTATTCTCTGTAACCAAGCTCGTGTCGTATAGGAGCACATCTTGGGTTCCTGTACCGACGTCTAATGCGATAACACGCATAATTGAAAGAGTAGGCGACGCTTCTTATTATACTTATTAACGTGGCGTCTGCGTCTTGCGGCGGAATCTCCGTCAGAAATGCTATATACGCACTAATGCAATCCACGTGTATGCCACGCCAGCGGTCACAGCCTCACCATAAGCCCGCCGTGAACAAGCGCTTTGAAGTTGGCGTAATCTCGATCAGCACGTCCCGATTTGCGAAATATCGAAGCGTCAAGGCACCGGAAGAGGCTGAAGACCTATCCGGCCGAATCATTATCGACTTTTTAAGGAGCGCTGGCCACAAGGTTCATTCGTATACGCTGATATCGGACGAAGCAGCGTTAATAACCACATCCGTGAGGGCCCTCGTTAGTAGTACTGACGTAATCATCACTACGGGCGGGACCGGACTCGCCCCACGCGATGTAACTATCGAGGCAGTTCAGCAAATGTTTCAAAAAGAAATTCCAGGTTTTGGCGAGCTATTTAGAAGCATCAGCTACGATGAAATCGGTTCTCCCGCCATGCTCACACGAGCTACAAGCGGTATCATAGGAAACACGGCCATCTTCTGTCTTCCCGGCTCTCCAAACGCCGTGACGCTCGCGATGGAAGCCCTCATCGTGCCCGAGCTCCAGCACATTTTGCTTCACGCGTCAGAGCAGTAACCCGTTTTTGACGGGCCGTTCATTAGCGTCGTGCAAAAACGGCTTATTCAAGGGTCGCGTGCTTTTTCTTCAAGTCGTCCTCACTCTTTTTTGTTATCTCCATAAGAGCGGCGATGATGCCGTCTAAAAATACCATCGTGCTTATTTCAAACATCGTGCCGAGTGGAGCAAATGATATGTGCGAGCCGACGACTTGTCGCTCCATAAAATCCATGCCGCTCGTTTTAGTTCGTCCCTTCACGACTACAATAGTATCTGAAATAGACCCGAGTGAAGAGTCCTTATTTGACGATACTGCGGCGAGTCGTGTGCCTTTGGCTTTTGCGAGGGCGCTCATCTCATTGATTGATTTGGTCTCTCCGGAGCCCGATATAACGATAAGAAGATCATCAGTTTCAACGGCCGGGGTCACCGTCTCTCCAACTACATAAACGTTGAATCCCAAATGCATCAATCGCATGGCAAAGCCCTTAACGACGAGTCCCGATCTGCCGGCACCCATGACAAACAGTCGTTTTTGGTTCTGATGCGCGCTTAGGATATCGCTGACAAGTGCCTTTACCTCAGAATAGTCTATCTCATCAGCTATGGCCTGCACATTCGCAGCGATAACCTTCATCGCTGATTTGACGTAGTCTTCGGGTTTTTGGGCGGGGGCGTTCTGCATAGAGGTGCACCAGTGACTTTTGTTGTCCTCGCTATTCGTTGAGCTTTTTTGTGCTTTACGGGCTTTGGAGAATTCTGCCTTGACTCAACCGTTTTCCGTGGACTTTCGGCGACGTGGAGCAGGCTTTTCGACCTCTTCAAATGCCAGTCTGCACAAGAGGTAGGCTATTGTAGACTCAGCGCCAAGGTTCTGATTAACTCCTTTTTCGAGCGAGAGACCATCAAAACAACCACCTGTGCCCTCGTCATAGATCGGCAGGTTGAGCAGATTGTTGCCGGTGAACCAGCTAAAACACGCAAGTGCGTTTTGGTAGTACTGCCGCTTGCCGGTGACCCTGTAAGCGTCTAAGAATGCCTCGACAAGTGCCCCGACGTCGATCGCCTGCTCGTCGCCGAGCGCTCTATGTTTTCCGCGGACGTACCAGCCGTTGCTTCCTATGACATTTATCACACCGTTTGAGGTAACCACTTCATCCCACAGGAACTTCAGGGTTCGTTCGCCGCACGCAAGGAGTCGCCCATCGCCAACTGCATCGTAGGCAAGCAGCATCGCCTGGGGCAGCCGAGCGTTCGAGTACGACATGAAGTCTTCAAACCACTCCCAGTCTGGCGCTCTCGTGTCTTCGTAATTGCGTAGGATCTCTGCTGCAAGCGCCATGATTCTTTCTTTCGCGCCTTCAAATGACTCCTTTGAATAATAGAAGCCGAGGAGGCAGTAGGCAATCCCTCTTAAGGATAACCTGTTGGTCGCGTGTATCGCTGCGCGTTCAAAAATGACGTGTGCAACTTCTCGGACGTTCTCAGGGAGATACAAAGCGCCACTCGTGTATCCACACGCCCAGAGCGTCCTGCCCAAAGCTTCATCGGAACCTACTCTGTCAAGGAAGTCCCTTTGGTAACTCATGAAATTGCGCATGGTACCGTCGTCGTTCTGCGCGTGAAAAGTGAAGGCCATGTAGGTCGTCAGCAAATCGAGCGTGGATGCATCTTGAAACAAACTGCAGTGCTTCGCTGTCACAAGCAGCGCTCTGACGTTGTCATCAACACAATAACCTTCAAATCTGTTCGGAATCGCATATTTTGCGTGTTGAAGTATGCCTGCACAATCAGTAAGCGCGTTGATGTGCCGTAACGTTACGGGAGGGAGCAGCTGATCACCTTGAAGTTTTTTTGTCTTCTGTTCCTAAGCAGCTTATCACCTTGAAGTTTTTTTGTCGTCTGTTCATCGTCTGTTCATATATATGGCTGTTGTCCGGCGTCCATTAAAGGGAGGCCCCGTGGCCCAACTGCACAGGCCCTCAAAGGCGGTTTGTTACGCGTTGCATGTGCTGACTCGACGACCTTCGTCAAAGCAACGCTTCATGAGCGCGCTACTCAAACGTCAACTTTATATCAATGCTTACGTTAGTGAAGTAAGGCGTCAAGCTTCGTTTTTGGCCTGATCTGCTCTAAACATGCGCCGCGCGAAATTCCCTAACATTTTGTTGTTCGCTGCAATCACGCTGATTTTGTGTGCTGCTGTGGCGGTCCCGGTGAGCGCGGCAAACCTGACTGTTGGTGCCGGGGGGCAGTTTAAAACCATTCAGCAAGCGGTGGATGCTGCGAAACCGGGCGACACGGTGCTCGTCGCACCAGGCACGTACACACAAAACGTCGTGGTGGACAAACCCCTAACGATAGCAGGAAACGCCACAGTGAAAGCAGCCGATTCGAGCAAAGATGTGTTCTTGCTAACGAGTCCAGGTGTGCACATTGACGGCCTGACCATAACGGGCGGCGAATCTGGTGTACATGTTGCCGGTGTTGCTTCCTGCGTCATAACTAACATTACCGCGCATGGCAACGTCTTCGCGGTATATCTCGCCAACGCGACGAACAGCGACGTGAGCCACAACAATCTAGCCAACAACGGTTATGGTGTTTACTGTGACTATGCCACCTCCAATACGATCGCGAACAACGTGGCAACTGGTGAGACAGGCGGCGGTGGGAACGCGACGTACAGCGATGGCATCTACATGTACTACAGCGGCTCAAACACGGTGAGTGATAACGACCTGAGCGCGAACCACGTTTTTGGCATTTCGCTGTTTTATTCGTCAAACAACAATATTACAGGAAACAATATCAGCCAAAACGATTGGTACGGCGTCAGATTTCGGGAGTCGGACAACAACACGTTTACCTTCAACACGCTGCGCGCGAACGTTCAGATGGGCATACGTCTCATCGACGCGACCAACCACTCGATATACCTCAATAACTTCATTGACCAACCGTCCGCTCTAGTTGTCTCGTCTTCTTCGGTGAGGCTCGATTCCCCGCAACCAATGGCGTACACCTACAACGGTACCGCCCAGACGGGGCATATGGGCAATTACTACTCGGACTACAACGGCTCCACCTCCAACGGCACGGGGATCGGAAGCACGCCGTCAGCGTATGGCGACAAGTATCCATTAGTACAGCCGGTCACTAGCTACAGTAACATCATCCTTGCACGTGCCGTTACTTCCACAGCCTCCCCCGCTTCGTCGAACGTTCAGAACACGAGCATGGCTGTGACCTCCAACCAAACCAGCAATGGAACCGGCCTCCCAGGATTTGAAGCATTGTATGCTGTTGCCGGGCTTCTGATCGCTGCACTTGTCGTCGTCCTAAAACACCACAGATAGCGGACCATTATCACCTGCTGCCGATTCGTAACGCGTTAAGGATGACGGCGAGGCTTAGCCCCGTGTCACCGACCCCGACGGCAAGCCAGAGGGTGATGATTCCCGGAAAGGCGAGCACCGCAAAAGACGCTTTGATGAGGATCGCCGCGGTCACGTTCTCTCTGACCACAGACATCGTTTTTTGCTGAGATCGATGAGATACGTCACTTTCGACAGATCATCGTGCATCAGTGCGACATCAGCAGTTTCAGTTGCGTCTATTTTTCCCAAAAAGCGACCACTCGCTCAGCGTTGATAATATCCCGGCGGTTGTCATGCTCGATGATGATCACCCCGTCGGCACTTCCCACTACCTTTCCAGTCAGGGTTTCATTCGGCCGCCCGCCGAAGTACACTTCTATCGTTTTGTTGACAAAGTGCTCAGAAATTGTTTTATCTAGCATTTTTCACCTCCTCTATCTCTTGCTGTTGGTCACACTATAGTACTAATGCAGCTTAATACCTCACGTGTCGCGGTCTGTTATAGTGATCGCTATATAAGCTTGAACTAGTCGGGTTGCAATGCGCTTTAATTTGGCTCTGAGGTCCTTTTTCGTCGCTGTTCTAAGACTCGCTTTTTTGCGACAAATACTTTCATCCTTCTTTTGGACAAAACATACAGTTTTAGAGAAAGAGACGGAGTAACCTCGCGTTTACCCCACCGTTTAGGGCATCGTTTGAAGATACGCGCGAGATTTGTCCAAAATAGCGAGGCAGTACGTGCAACGGTGGGGCTCGGAGGGCGTATTCACACACGTATTGAACGTGCGGAGACAGAGATGACCCAGCGAAGCGTTTCGCCGCAATACGAATATATCGCCACTGAAGCGCATCTTACCGCCATCATTGAGCGTATCGCACCTTCGTCGGTTATAGCGTTAGCTCTCGGAACCACGGGTTCAGACACCTTTGTTGATCGGATACGGACGCTCCAATTGGCCGTACACGGCCATCCTCCGGCCGTTATTGATTGTGATCAGGTGCCCCAGAAGGGGTTGGCGAAGCTGCACGACCTCTTTACGACACCGGCCGTCAAGGTAATGCATAACGGCAAGCTCGCCCTCAAGTTCCTCTATCAAGCCGGATTCGACCTCTCAAGCCCCTATTTCGATACGATGCTTGCCTCGCAACTGCTTAAGGGCGGGCTGGAGGCAAAACACGATCTGAAAACCGTGGCAAGGGTGTATCTTGACGAGCACGTGCCGGAATCGTGCGGCAGTTTTCGGGCTGGTACCCTCACCGAGCGGCACCTTCAATGTGCAGGGCAAACTGTCGGCGTGGTCTTGAACCTCCATGCGGCGCTATCGGAGCGTATCGAGAGTGCAGGCCTCACTGACTGCATGCGCTTAGAATGCAACTGCCTCCCCGCCGTTGCGACAATGGAGCGCAACGGCATGCTCATGGATATGGGACAATGGCGAACGTTGCAGGACACCTATAACGAGTTGGAGGAGGACCTCGCGTACGAGGTGTGTCGTGAGCTGACGACGTCGGGACAGCGTACCCTCGGTGACGTCGCCGCCATCAATCTCGGCAGCCCCCAGCAGGTGAAGCACGCCCTCCGAAGCGCAGGCGTTCCCGTCCGCAACGTGCGAGAGAGCGAGTTGCTGAAGTATGAGGAGGAGCATCCCGCAATACCCCTCTATATTCGCTACAAGCACGTCTTAAAGCTCAAAAACGGCTTTTTGGATGCACTCCCCCGGCACGTCCATCCGTTGACGGGGAGGATACATCCCACCTTTCTTCAAGTCGGCACGGTGAATGGAAGATTCGCGTGCCGCAACCCTAACCTACAGCAGATTCCACGAGACGATGCGGTGCGCGGGTGTTTTGTTGCGGCACGTGACCGTCGCCTCGTGATCGCCGACTACGCGCAATTTGAGCTGCGGGTCGTTGCCGACATCAGCGGTGATGAGACCATGACGCGGGCGTTCCAACGAGGGGAGGACTTGCATAGGCTGACCGCGTCGCTCGTGCTCGACACGCCCCTTGACCAGGTGACAAAGGACGAGCGCCTTATTGCAAAGGTGCTGAACATCGGCCTCATCTACGGAATGGGTGCACGGAGCTTACGACGATATGCGAATTACATCTATGGGGTGCACTTTACCCTTGAGGATGCGATTGAGTTTCGCCGGCGTTTCTTTGATGCGTACTCAGGCGTGCGGGCGTTCCACCGCAGCGTGAGCACCACACCGCTGATCTCTATCCGGACCTTGAGCGGAAGAATACGCAGGTGGGCGGACGGCCAAGAACCAAAGCTGACCGAACTGTTGAACACGCGGGTACAGGGAACTGCTGCGGATATTATGAAACGCGCGTTGACCTCTCTCCACGAAGCGTTAGGTTCTACGAGGGCAAAAATCGTCTGCTGTGTGCACGATGAGTTGGTGGTCGAAGCGCCACAGGTGCGCGCTGCCGAGGTCGCTGAGACCGTCGCCTACCACATGCGGGGGGCGGGGGCTGAGTTTCTGCGAAATGTCCCGCTTGATGTCGACGTGGCGATTGCTCGGAGCTGGGCGGAAAAGGGATAATCGTTCAGCTGATGCCCATTGTGCCTTTGTCGAGAGAGACGCCGGAGCCCATCGTCGTTACGTGGCCTTTTTTGGTTGCTTATGAGGCGCGGAATCGCTGTCCCGTTTGAACTTCACCGGTTCAAACTGAGCACACCCTTCGGGACGGTACGATGGGTGGGTGGCAAAATGCCGCTTAGGCTCCATTTTTTCAGGCACGGGGCAGAGCTGATAGAAGTGCATACACGAAAAACACAGCAACATGGCAATCTGCTAGCTACCGTGTTGTGCGTTATGTTGAGTTTTTCGTAAGGAAGGCGAAACAAAGCGTCGAAAACTGACACGAGCAAACGTGGACGAGCCTCAAAAAAACATTCTTCTCGTTGTTCACGCGTCGCCACATCTTTTTGGCGGCGCTGCTCGTGTGGATGCCGTATGCATGGCTTCGACATGATAATGCTTCAAGGAGCGCGGAATTAGTGCGACAGCACACAACGATAGAGACGAAGAAACGAAGTGATCGAAGTTGGAGCAGCGCCTGGTCGCGTATAAACCGGAACCGCTCCGCATGCTAGTTGGAGTTTGCGGCCTTAACGGTTTCGCTGTTGTTGCTGCTCATCGGGCGCATGCCGGTGCTAATTGGCGCGTATCGATTTTGACGCGATCGTGTGAAATGGCAGCTCGACTTAGCGGTCAGACCATGCTTGAGAAGACACCGTCCGCGCAGCTGCCTCCCGGCTAGCTCACGCGTTGAATGGCGTCGTTGCGGCGGGCGTCACGCGTGTGCCTTTTTTTGCCGAATCAGAGGCGATTCTCGTGAGAACGCTCCTACTCGCCAACAGTAACACTTATTACCTCTGCTCTTTTTTTATGTGTTACGGGCTTTGGCCTTACTCATCTGGCTCGGAGACAAACAACATGGCAACAAAGCGAATAGTTCTATTGATCGCGATCACCGGGTTGCTGATCGCGTCTGCAGCAGTACCGGCTCTTGCACTTCTAGCGAACGGGACGGCGGCTCCAAATTTTCAGTTCACGGACCTTTCCGGCAACGTCCACACGCTAAGCGAATACCGGGGAAAGGTCGTTGTAATTCAATTTTTTGGAGCCGAGTGCGGCTATTGTCAAAACGACGCTAAAGATACCCTTGTGCCCCTGTACAACACCTATTATAAGAACGACGCGAAGGTTCAGTTCCTAGGCATGGAAGTCGATGGCAGCCCTAATTCGGAGATTCAGACGTATGTCGACGTGACGGGGGTACCGTGGCCCGTCGGAAGTGGGGGAAACATAGGTTCGACCTACCAAGTCACGAGCACGCCGACCCTCTACGTGATCAGCCCAGCAGGCAATGTCGCCCTTGTATCGACATATCCTACGAACGCCCAGACGTTAAGGTCTACAATCGATGCGCTTGAGAGCAGCGTGCCCGCTGCCTCACCTGGCAGCCTCTTTGTGCAGGGCACCGACCACGCGCTCTGGACCAATCATTATCAATCAGGATCAGGGTGGTCCGGCTGGCAATCACTTGGCGGGTCCCTGACCTCGTCACCTGCTGCGACCTCGCCGACTAGCAGTGTGACCGACGTCTTTGTGCGGGGCACCGACGGCGCCCTTTGGCAGCAGACCACCACGAATGGAGGGAGCTCCTGGAGCGGCTGGACCTCTCTCGGCGGGCAGATTGCCTCCGGCACAGGACCAGCGGTCTGCACATCGGGCAGTAGTATCTACGTCTTTGCACAAGGCACGAACGGCGAGCTCTATCAAAAAACGTGGACCGGCTCGTGGTCCGGCTGGCAATCACTTGGCGGGTCCCTGACCTCGTCACCCGCTGCGGGGTCAACGAGTGCTGGCGTGATCGACGTCTTTGAGCGCGGCACCGACGGCGCCCTTTGGCAGCAGACCACCACGAATGGAGGGAGCTCCTGGAGCGGCTGGACCTCTCTCGGCGGGCAGATTGCCTCCGGCACAGGATCAGCGGTCTGCACATCAGGCAGTCGTCTCGACGTCCTTGCACAAGGCACGAACGGCGCTCTCTATCAAAAAACGTGGACCGGCTCGTGGTCCAACTGGACCTCTCTCGGCGGATCTCTGACCTCATCACCCGCTGCAACCTCACTAGGTAATGGTCTGATAGACGTCTTTGCGCGCGGCACCGACGGAGCCGTCTGGTACAAGGATTGGAGTGGCACGGCATGGTCTAGCTGGCACTCTCTCGGCGGGCACGTTGCTGCTGGTACAGGACCAGCGGCCTGCTGATAGAACGCAGGTCGTCTCGACGTCTTTGTAGAAGGCACGAACGCTGCCCTGTACCATAAATCATATACCGACACGTGGTGGTGCAGCTGGCAATCCCTCGGCGCGAAGCTGACCTCATCGTTAGGAGCCACATCGCCGTCGTTTGGCACAATCGGCGTCTTTGTCCGCGGCGGCGACAAGGCCTCTGGCAGAAGTCCCATAACAGCGGCCCTTAGGAACTTGCGCGCCCGCCGGCGGTATATAACGCCGTTCACCACATGCCCACTCTGGGTGCTATGCTGAGCTTGTATCGATCGACCGCTAGAAGAATTAGCTGAGCGCTTGAGACTGCAAAAGCCCATAGGTAGCACCCCCACATTAAAGCTGGTCTTCGAGATCTCCCCGGTTGTGGTTGCGCGAAGAAAACAGTCGATAAACCAGCTCTCTCCCGCATGCGGCTAAAAAGCAGGGGCCGGAGCCATGGATATGACCCCCGCAGCTTGACACAGTGTTGCCCCCAGAGGGTACGTGGTGGTACGGAAGTAAGGAAGCGCGAAGCGATATAACCCGCTGATTGGTGCTTCGTTTTCAGCTCTTTTAGAAAGTAAAGCTCATCATTTTGGGCGCCGTTGGCGTCGTACCGTGCACTGAAGAAGAAAACATCACAAAAAAGCTAATTATGTGAGTGGAGACAGATAAAAAAAATGGGGTGACAAAATAAGATAAGAGCAGCCGTGACTATCCCAGCTATTTGTTTGGGTTTCTTATTGATGATGCGGCCGGATATAAGGCACATTTTGGACGTAGAATCCAATCGATCATAATAACACCCAAGATACTCAAGAATTGCAAGTAACATGCATCCAACGAAACCCATTATCCTAAAATATTAACGCACCATGTCTTCCGTATTCTCCCACTTCCCTTTAGTCTCTCCATGTTCGAAGAATCGAGCATCGTGAACAGGCTTATTCCTAATTTTTACGGTCTATTTAAGCTCCTCATCCCTTGTGTTAAGGTTTAACTTAGGCACAGATGTTTCAGCAGCGCCAGCACTCCAAAAGAAGAAAAACCCGCTAAGAAAGAAGAGGCACCAGGCAAGCGCTGTAACGAAGGCGATGGAAAAGCGGGCGATCAAACGGACGTCTGATCGTTCGAAAATAGTCATTTTTTTTGAATTTAAACACCACAGCACAGTTTCTGCTGTCAAATTTCAACCGCAACGTTTATCGTATCTTATGACGCGCTCTTAGCCCTATGCTCTTGTGAGGAAGTTATGCGCGTAAACAAAATCGTCCCATTTTCTGTAGTCATACTTCTTATAACCGTCTCATTTGCAGGCGTTGCAGCTGTTTCCGCTCAGTCTACGCAAACGCAGCTCTCCGCGGCTGCTAATGTCACCACAGTTGCGGCCAATGCGCCCTTCACGATTAACGGAACGCTCAACACCACGTTGGGCCCTATCGGCCCAGGCGCCATCATCACGCTCCAGAACTCCACCAACAACTCCACGTGGAACAACGTGACGCCCACTACGGCGACCGATGCGAACGGTAATTACTCGTTCAGTAACAGTGAGTCAGTCAATGGTAGCTATTACTATCGCACAACCTACGCGGGCTCAGGCACCACGTACGCCAACGCGACAAGTCCCGTCGTCAACGTCACTGTGACCAAGATAGCTACGCAGCTCTCCGTGGCTGCTCCCGCCTCAGCTTCGGCGGGTACGTCCTTCGCGATTAACGGAACGCTCAACACCACGTTGGGCCCAAGCTCAGGCGCCACCATCACCCTCCAGAAGAACGTCAGCGGCACGTGGACGAACGTCGCGACGAACGTGACCGATGCGAACGGTAATTACTCGTTCCGTAACAGTGAGTCGGCCGGGGGCACCTACCAGTACCAAACGACCTACGCGGGCAACCCCACGTACTCCAATGCGACAAGTCCCGTCGTGACCGTGACCGTGGGCAAGATACCTACGCAGCTCACCGTGACTGCTAATGTCACCACAGTTCCGGTCAATGAGTCCTTCACGGTTAGTGGAACGCTCAACGCCACCAGCAACTCGATCAACCCAATCTCAGGCGCCACCATCACCCTCCAGAAGAACGTCAGCGGCACGTGGACGAACGTCGCGACGAACGTGACCGATGCGAACGGTAATTACTCGTTCAGTAACAGTGAGTCGGCCGGGGGCACCTACCAGTACCAAACGACCTACGCGGGCAACGCGCTTGAGAGCAACGCGACAAGTGCCGTCGTGACCGTGCAAGTTACCCAGATAACTACGCAGCTCACCGCGGCTACTAATCTCATCTCAGTTGTGACCAACCAGAACTTCGCGATTAGTGGAACGCTCCTCAACGGCACCAGTGGGATCTCAGGCGCCACCATTACCCTCCAGAACTCCACTAATAACTCCACGTGGAACAACGTGACGCCCACTACGGCGACCGATGCGAACGGTAATTACTCGTTCAGTAACAGTGAGTCGGCCGGGGGCACCTATTACTATCGCACAACCTACGCGGGCTACAGCACGTACTTCAGCGCTGCGACAAGTCCCGTCGTGACTGTGCAAGTGGTAACACCCACGACGCTCACCGCGGCTGCCAATAACACCCCAGTTGCGGCCAACCAGAACTTCACGATTAATGGAACGCTCACCAACACCACGTCGGGCACCGGGATCTCAGGCGCCACCATCCAGCTCCAGAAGAACGTCACGGGCATGTGGACGAACGTGACCGGGGAAACGAACACCACGAACGCGACGGGCGCGTATAACTTCAGCACGAGTGAGCCGGCTGTCGCTACCTACCAGTACCAAACGATCTACGCGGGCAACGCTACATATGGCCCTGCGATAAGTCCGGTTGTGAACGTGACCGTGGCCACGATAGGTACGCAGCTCACCGCGGCTACTAATCTCACCTCAGTTGTGACCAACCAGAACTTCACGATTAGTGGAACGCTCAACACCACGTCGGGCACCGGGATCTCAGGCACCACCATCACTCTCCAGAACTCCACTAACAACTCCACGTGGAACAACGTGACGCCGACTACGGCGACCGATGCGAACGGTAATTACTCGTTCAGTAACAGTGAGTCAGTCAATGGCACCTATTACTATCGCACGACCTACGCGGGCTTGCCGCCGAGCATCGTCAACGCGACGAGCAACGTGGTGACCGTGACCGTGGGCCTGCCAGCTACGCAGCTCTCCGCGGTTGCTAGTCCCACCACAGTTGCGGTGAATGAGCCCTTGTCGATTAACGGAACGCTCAACACCACGTCGGGCACCGGGATCTCAGGCGCCACCATCCAGCTCCAGTGGTACTCTGGCGGCATGTGGACGAACGTGACCGGGGAAACGAACAACACGACGTCAAGCGGCACATATAGCATCAGCACGAGTGGGCCGGCTGTCGGCACCTACCAGTACCAAACGATCTACGCGGGCTCGGGCACCACATACGCCAACGCGACAAGTCCCGTCGTGACTGTGCAAGTGGTGATACCTACGACGCTCACCGCCGTTGCTAATGTCACCACAGTCGCGGCCAATACGCCCTTCACGATTAACGGAACGCTAAGCTTCACCAGCGGCACCGGGATCGCAGGCGCCACCATCCAGCTCCAGAAGAACGTCAGCGGCACGTGGACGAACGTCGCGACGAACGTGACAGATACGAACGGCAATTACTCGTTCAGTAACAGTGAGTCGGCTGGGGGCGCCTATTACTACCGCACGACCTACGCGGGCGACCCGTTCATCGGCGCTGCGACAAGTCCCATCGTGACCGTGACCGTGGGCACAGTACTGATACCTACGCAGCTCACCGCGGCTACTAATCTCACCACAGTTGTGGTCAATGTGCCCTTCACGATTAACGGAACGCTCAACACCACGTCGGGCGTCGGGATCGCAAACGCCACCATCCAGCTCCAGAAGAACGTCAGCGGCACGTGGACGAACGTGGCTGGGAATATCAACACCACGACCGTTACCGGCGCATATCGCATCAGCACGAGTGAGCCGACAGCCAGCACTTACCAGTACCGCACGACATACGCAGGGAACGCCACCTATAAAAACGCGACGAGCAACGTAGTCAGCGTCAACGTAACCCCCCAGATCACGCCAGCCTCGTCACCTGCCGTGACCGCGCAGAATGCAAACAGTCTCGATCTCTTTGTGCGCGGCAGCGACAACGCCCTCTGGTATAAGTACTGGACGGGCACGACTTGGACGGTGGCAACGTCTCTTGGCGGGAATCTGACGTCAGCACCCGCCGCGACCTCACCAGCTGCTGGTACGATCGATGTCTTTGTGCGCGGCACCAACGGCGGCCTCTATGAGACGACTACCGCGAATAATGGGACATCCTGGAGCGGCTGGATCCCTCTCGGCGGGCAACTTGCCTCAGGCACCGGCCCTGCCGCAGACGCGCGGGGTCCAAATAGCCTCGACGTCTTTGTACAGGGCACAGACCACGTCCTTTACTATACGCACTGGAATGGCGCCTGGTCGGCGTGGAAATCCCTCGGCGGGGTTCTCACGTCGTCACCCGCCGCGACCTCACCGAGTACAAGTGTGATTGACGTCTTTGTGAGCAGCACCAACGGCGCCCTTTGGTCAGTGAATAGTACGAATAATGGGACGACCTGGAACGCCTGGAAGTCCATTGGAGGGCAACTTGCCTCAGGCACCGGCCCTGCCGCAGACGCGCGGGGTCCAAATAGCCTCGACGTCTTTGTACAGGGTACCAACCAGGTCCTCTACTATACGCACTGGAATGGCACGACGTGGTCAGCATGGGCGTCCCTCGGCGGCGTTCTGGCAGCTGGGTCGTCACCCGCTGCGACGTCACCGGGTAGTGGTCAGGTAGACCTCTCTGTGCTCGGCACCGGCAACGTCCTCTGGTGGAAGATTACCACGAATAGTGGGGCGACGTGGAGCGGCTGGATGTCCGTCGGCGGTATATAACGCCGCGTGCCCGCTCTGGGAAGTACATGGACGGCATATGAGCCGCCCTCTCTCCTTTTTTCTTTGCGTTCACTTTCAGCAAGTTCTTGCCGCGTGATTATTACCTGTCGGGCAGACGCACCTTTGTGCACACATCAGCGTCGCTAAACACTACGTACGCGCGTAAGCGAAGAAGCGATAAAGAACTGTTTTTGCGTGGCATACATCCTGTCGAAAACGGGCAAAGATTAACCCAATGCGGATATTTTCAGAGACTCAGCTGCCCACTAACTATCCAAGGCGGAAAACTGATAAAACCAGCTTAAAATCGCACGCGTTAATTTCGATTAGTATAGTTTTAGAAATTGTAATGAAGGATATTACCAATTACCTAGAAAAGCCACACGTTGATGTTGATGCTCGAAGCAGCGTCCGCGAGTAGCATCCGGGACTATCTCATTATACCTGTATTATGGCGGACCGGCATGCGCGTTGACGAACTGTGACACATCCGGCCAGCGATACGTGATCTCCTGCACTGCAAGCGTCCTATCTGCCGTTTTCGCAAGAAGAGTCGTAGGGGCTGACATTTCGCGCTGTGCCCGCGCCGCAGCAAGCGTGGCTTTTTTTAGCTAAATTAAGCGAGAAGCCTCCTTGCGAAAACCAAGGGAGGGCCACGTATACCGTGCACTAGTGAGAATTAGAAGTGCGCTCTCTCGCCAGCAGTTGATTTGCAAGCAGAACGTTCTTGTGCATTATTCGACGCATATATACAGAAATACTTAACAGTTAACGACCCCGTTTTACGTGTTACGTCATTTCCTGTATTAGGGACGTGATAGCAGATGCAGCGCGAGTGGTCCTCATACGAACTGGAAGTGCTCAGCACTATCCAAAATATCGCAAAGCGTATGGCCACTAATTCACTCATTATCAAGGGATGGACGGTGGTTGTGGTCGGTATAATCCTGCTGCTGAGCAGCACTGAATATCAAGCGCTTATCGCTGTTTTCGCTTTGCTCGTTTTTTGGTATCTGGACGCCTATTTTCTGCAGCAAAAAAAGATGTATAGGGCTTTGTACAAAGAGATTGTCGAAAATAAACTCAACATAGGCGACGATTTTTTTGATATCAGGACTGCCCGGTACGAGGCCGGCATAGAAGTGCCGAGGCCAAATAAATTAATGCGCTCAAAAACGTTGCTCATTTTTTATGGCTCGATTTTGACGTTGACGTTTGCTAGCGTTGGGATTTTGTTTGCCTTATCACACGGAGGATAGCGCGGCACTTTATTTTCTTGAGAGAGACCAGGGGCGTGACATCGCTACTGAGGTTTTTTTTAGGCGCTGAAACATAGCCTTCGTGGGAGAGCCTGTGACGAGCCCATCGCGAAGCTCGAGGTGTCTGACGTTACCTGAGCAGCTGTACCAAGGTGCGGATGCTCGCAAAAACGTAAAGGGCGGCGGCTATAGTCAACAGGACGTACCCCTCCACCCTGAGAGGCGTGAACGCCAGCACGAGCCCGACGACGACAACAACACCGATAATCATGGCCATCTTCCGTGGTATCGTTCCCTGGACGTCGAGAGGGGTTGCCATAGTTGCGCACCTATACCACATAACTCCGCGCAGTTTGAAAAAGCTTGCGAAGATCGCCGCCGAGCGAAAAGGCGGTAGCTCCTGAAAAAGCGTTCGTTTTACTGCTACGGTACTCGTTGCGCTGCTGCGTAGTTCGCTAGTCCCCGCCACGGTTGGCAGTGCAGCCACATCGCCGGGAGCGATCCTCGAGCGGTACGCAGTCCGCTCAGGAACCGAACGTTACTTAAAAGAAGATGACAAGCAGATTTGCTTATCGTTTAAAAATCGGTGTATCAAAATGAAATCACTGTGGAAAGGATCAATAGCGTTTGGACTTGTGAACATTCCGATAAAACTCTACTCGGCAGTCGAACAGAAACCACTCAAAACACGGCTCTTGCACAAGGACAAGCTCTCACCGATACGATACAAGAAATGGTGCGACGCGTGCACGCAAGAGGTATCACAGGACGAGATCGTGCGGGGGATCGAAGTCTCCCCAGATAACTATGTCATCATCAGTGATGAAGAGCTCCAGTCAATCAGGCCTGAAAAATCCACCTGGATAGAAATCGTGGAGTTTGTTCATTCCCATCAAATCGACCCGATTTTTTTCAACTCCCACTACTACGCGGGCCCGGAACGACCAAAAGACAAGACGTATTTCCTGTTCAGGGAGGTGCTCTACCAGACCGCCAAGACCGCGATCGGCAGGTTTGTCATGCGAGAAAAGGAACACGTCTGTGCGATCGAAGCGTACAAGCCGGGCCTGCTTCTGACAACGTTGAACTATGAGTATGAGATACGGGACATAACGCAGGTCGATGGCCTTGATGAGCCGCCGCATCTCTCTCAGGTCGAGATGGACCTCGCGAGACAGTTATTAAGCCAGATTACGGTCGATGAGTTTGACATGACCAGATTTCACGATACGTTCGAGGAGGAGCTCAAGGAGCTCGTCGAGAGAAAAGCACGCGGAGAAACGATTGCCATCCACAAGAGGGAATATGCGCGCACCACAGAAGAGAACCTCGTTGAAGCACTGAAGGCAAGCCTGAAATGATGCTCGCCGCCACGGGCACAAAAGAGATCCTTACGTCTACTGAGTATATCTTCGAGCCCAAGCTGGACGGTTACAGGGCGCTCTGCGAAAAAAAGGCAGGAACGCTTCGCTTCACGTCACGAAACGACAGGGACATCACGCGTGAGTTTCCCGAACTTGCGTTTGGCGATCTAATCAAGGCGGACTGCGTGCTCGATGGAGAGATCGTTATTTACGATGAAAAGGGGAACCCATCGTTCTCGCTTCTGCAACGACGGAAGCACCACGATCAGCCCGCGACGTACGTCGCGTTTGACATACTGGAACTGGAAGGCAGGAACCTAAAAACGCTGCCGCTGTCAACGAGAAAACGAACCCTTGCGGGCATCATCGAAGAGGGCAGAAACTTGCAGACAATGCCGGGCACCGCTGACGGTGAGCGACTCTGGGACGTCGTAACAGTACGTCACCTGGAAGGCGTCATGGCTAAGAAAAAGGAAAGCCTCTACGTTACCGGACGGTCGCACGCCTGGCTCAAAATCAAGGATGAGAAGACCGTCGATTGCGTTATCGTCGGGTACGTAACGAAGACTAGGACGATAGCGTCGCTGGCGCTCGGGTTATATGACGCAGGCAGCCTCACCTACGTCGGCCAGGTCGGCACGGGCTTCAGCGAGTCACTCCTTGGTGAACTCGCGAAGCAGCTCGTTCGTGCACGCAGCGACGTCGCCCTTCCGAAGAACGTGCAGCCAGTTGTGCCAGATAAGGTGTGCGAAGTCAGGTACATGCAGTACACGAAAGACAATCGACTGAGGGCACCAGTTTTCGTGAGGATGCGGGACGATAAGCCTGCCGAAGAGTGTACGATGGACCAGGTGCAAAGCGTTGCTTGACGAGTACAGGAAGAAACGGGACTTTGCGAAGACGGGTGAGCCTGAGCCTGACGAACTGAAAAGCGAACAGTCGCAGTACGTGATACAGAAGCATAATGCGAGGCGGATACACTTTGATTTTCGGCTTGAGCACGACGGGGTTCTTAAGAGCTGGGCGGTGCCAAAGGGGCTATCAGACGACCCGCGCGATAAAAGGCTCGCAATCAGGACTGAGGATCATCCCGTTGCCTACGCCGAGTTTTCAGGCGAGATACCCGAAGGTGAGTACGGCGCAGGGACGGTCGAACTATGGGATAAGGGAAAATTCGTCAACATTACAATAAAAAACGGAAAGGTCCAGCCTCTTGACGAGGCGTTGGAAAAGGGCCATTTCGTGATCTACCTGAAAGGCGACAAACTGAACGGGACCTACGCGTTCACCCGCCTCGACAACGACTGGATAATCGTCAGGAAGTGGGAGGAGCATCACCTTAGCGACGAAATAGACGTAGGAGGGCACCGAATCCACGTAACGAACCCCCAGAAGGAGCTTGATACGGGGATTCCGAAAGCTGAGCTTGTTGAATACTATCGACACATAGCGCCGCTCATGCTGCCCCATATAGACGGCCGGCTGATCTCCATGTTTAGGTTTCCCGATGGGGTCCGCGGCGAGAAATTCTTCCAAAAAAATATGCCTGACTATTTTCCTGATTGGCTTGCGAGTAAATGTCTCACGCATAAAGGCACTGTGACGTGCTATGCGATCGTTAAGGATGAAGCAGGCATCGTCTACCTTGGCAATCAGGTCATCGTTCCCCATATTATGGTAACGCGAGCTGACAGACAGAAAATTCCCGACAAAATGGTATTTGATCTGGATCCGTCGCTGCCCGATCTCCCCTCGCTTCGATCAGCCGCACTCAAACTGAAAGGATTTCTTGAAGCGTTGGGATTTAAACCGTACGTGATGACGACCGGGGGCAGGGGGTACCACGTCGCGGTACCTATCACACGCGAGCTTGACAACGACGGCGTGAGGGACTTCGCATTAAATATAGCGCAAACCCTCGCAAGAAGTGACGCAGCGCTGACTACTGAGCTTGGCAAGGAGAAAAGGGGCGGACGAATCTTCATCGACGTCAATAGGATATCCGCGATGCAGACGTCTGTGGCGCCCTACGCAGCTCGATCTGAGCCGGGGCTTCCCATAGCGAGCCCGTTTGTCTGGGACGAGCTGCCTAACATCAGCCCGACTTCGTACACCATCAGGGACTATCCCAAAGAGGATGCATGGAATGACTTCTTTGCGAATGCCGTCTCGATAACAGACGTGATCAAGAGGCTTGCTTGAAGAAGCCGGTATAGCCTGTCATTCGTCAGATCAAAACCATATAAGTGCAGTTATCGGCGCTGACGAATCCTCCTTCGATTTCGCGTTGGTAGACGCGGAGGGTGCCATCGGCGCTGGTAGCGGAAAGTAGTTCAATGACGCCGGAAACATGTTATGTATGAAGTGGGGTCTGGTGGCCATTACTCTGATCTTCGTTTTTCTTTTGGTGCTCAGCGTTGCGGCGGGGAATGCTCTTTTATCGTGCCCGCTGTAGGTCGAAAACGAAACGCAGTGGTTAAACTCTATAGCTGGCATACATGACCTTATGAAAACGCTCATCGTATGCGTGTCAGAGCACCACGGAAACACGAAAAAGATTGCCGACGCGATGGCAGCGGTCCTCGACGCCCAGGTCAGCCATCCTGATGACGTGAACGTCGAGGAACTTGGCGATTATGATCTCATTGGGTTAGGTTCAGGAATCGCATTTGGAAAGCACTATAAGCGCTTGCTCGAGTTTGTCGACGCGCTTCCCGCGCTTCACGCTAAGACGTTTGTGTTCTCAACGAGAGGGGCATCCCGTGGAGCGTCGCACCACGCTGCCTTAAAAAGTAAGTTGGCTGAGAAGGGATTGACAGTCGTTGGGGAGTTTTCCTGCCGCGGGTTTGATACGTATGGGCCGATGAAACTCATAGGCGGGATAGCTAAAGGACGGCCGAATGAGCAGGACCTGCGCGATGCCCAGAAATTTGCTGAGTCACTCGAAAAAGGCTGAGCGCAGATGCCGAGGACTTGTCTTCATCAGCATTTTCGCCACTTTCCCGTCAGAGACGGTTAGTCATGGATCTTGTCATCGCGGGTTATCATTGCTCGCCGCCTTAGACGCAGGCGAGGCACGAGGATGAAAAGATGACTGCCAAGCAAAAAATTCTGTTCCTCTGCACGCATAACGCGGCGCGATCGCAGATGGCAGAAGGGATCATTAACGCCTGGCACGCTGACCGGTATGAGGCACAAAGCGCGGGAAATGAGCCCACCGAGGTACACTCGTGTGCGACCGAAGTGATGGCAGAGCTGGGCATTGATATCAGCTCGCACAGGGCAAAGTCGCTGGACGAGTTTGACGACCTAACCTTCGATTACGTCGTCACGCTGTGTGCCGATGAGCAAGAGAGCTGCCCCATTTTTCCTGGCGGGAAGGAATACCTCCATCACGCCTTTGACGATCCGGTTCCCGATCCCGGGGAAGGCACACCGTGTGCGTCTTTTCGACGTGTGCGCGACCGACTGAGGGAATGGCTTGGTTCAACGTTCGACCGTGACTAGCCAGCGCACTCGCTTGATCAACGTTTAACACGCGTCGGTTTACATCGTTGACGTCCTACCACTATTCATATTATTCTGATTTATCAGAAAAGTTTAAATACACTGATAAATATACAATTGTGTAGAGTGCTATGACAGAAGAAGAAGCCTCATGTTGTGCGCCCGGCGATGCGGGCAAGAATAGCTGCAAGGTTGAAGCGGTCGTGAGCGTTGACGAGCGGGGACAGATGGTCCTACCTAAAGAGCTGCGCGACCGTGCCCATATACGCGCGGGGGACAAGCTGGCTGCCGTCAGCTGTGAGCGAGACGGCGAGGTCTGCTGCATCTCTCTGATCAAGGTCGAGGAGCTCTCGGCGACGGTCAAGGGCTTTTTAGGCCCTATTTTCAAAGATTTAGCGTGAACGGAGTGATGGGTGTATGGAAGAGGAGAAGATAAAACGCGTTGTTAGGGACGGCTATGCGAAGGTGGCGAAAGGCGAAAGGCTCAATTTTATCCCTGTAAGCCAGTGCTGCGGTAGCAACGTTGATCTGGCGCACGACATTAGCCGGGCCATAGGATACAAGGAAGAAGAGCTTGCCTCAGTGCCCGCAGGAGCAAATCTCGGACTTGGCTGTGGCAATCCGACCGCGCTCGCTTCGTTGAAGGAAGGCGAGACAGTGCTTGATCTTGGATCAGGAGCAGGCTTCGACTGTTTCCTGGCCGCAAACGCGGTCGGTGCAGCTGGACACGTGATCGGTGTTGATATGACGCCCGAGATGATCGAAAAGGCTCGGGCGAATGCGCGTGAGGGCGGATACAGCAACGTTGACTTCAGGCTCGGAGAGCTGGAGCACCTGCCCGTTGCCGATAGTGCAGCTGACGTCGTTATCTCCAACTGCGTGATTAATCTGACCCCCGATAAGGCCGCCGTCTTCAGGGAAGCGTTTCGGGTGCTGAGGCCCAGCGGCCGCTTTGCGGTATCTGATATCGTCTTGCTGAGGGAGCTCCCGCCTGCCGTAAGGGACTCAGCCGCGGCGTATGTAGGCTGCCTGTCTGGCGCAATCATGAAGGACGCCTATCTCGAGGCTATTCGGGCCGCGGGATTCGAGAACGTTCGCATCGTCGAGGAATCCTCATTCCCGATTGACTGCATGGCAAACGATCCGACGGCACAGGCGATCGGGAACACCATCAACCTAACTCCCGACGAATTAAGCGACCTTGCGGACTCGGTGGTGAGCATAAAAGTGGCTGGAAAGAAGCCTTAGGCCGTCGCGGTTTGTTGATCCGACCCTACTTGTTTTTTCACTTTCCGTTTTCGCCTTCAAAGAGAAGATCTAAGCTCTAAGGAGCTTATCGAGACACAGCCCGCATATCTCGCTCCCCGTCGCGTTAAGCACGAACAGGTAGGGCCGTTCCTTGCTGTCCTGCCACACTTCGAGGCCATTCTCATAGACGTGAAAACTGGCGATTTTCGAGAGTGGCACGCTCAGCGGCTTGTGCCCCGCGAACGGGTTTAAAAATAGGCGTTGATTGCTTATGATCAAGTCCCCGCGCGACGTTTCAAGCAACTCGTCATGTTTGACGATGTGGCCGCGCGATTGACCCACGCGATAGCGCACGGGAAAGCCCCCCACCTTTATCGGGAGTGGGACCGAGACCCCGTGACTCGCTCCTGAATAGCCGAGGTTCACTGTTTTAGTCTCCTTGAGCACCGTCGCTGTTCGACAGTACGCAGTCTCACCTTTTTTCATGATCGCGTCGGTAACCGTGATAACCGGGAGTTCTGCGCCGGTATACGGATCTATTGCCGCGGCATGCGCTTTCTCCGCTTGCTCCTGCGCCAATCGTTGTCGGCAACCGTTACACAGGCCGTCGGCTGTGTGCTCAAGGAAGCCGAGTTTGTGGCCGCATTCTTTGCAATATGTCATTTTCGCCTCTTTTTTCTTCTCGGGAGGCTCAAAGCCTCGTGCTGGGCTCAGTTCTGTTTCAATCCGGCTTAACATGTATGCTTGCATCCTCGCCCTTACTCCGCTTCACGGTTGCAACGATGTTCGTCGCGCGAGCAGAGTTTTATATCGGAAAGAGCTCGTACGCTTTGGGGTGAAAAAATGGCGCAACTGAAGTTTAGCGTATCAGCACACGTGAGCAGCGACAACCCTTCAGCCGTCAAGCCGGTTCTTGAACAGCTTATCGCTGATAAGGGAACTATTAGACAAACAGATCAAGGATTCGAAGTTGAGGCAGAGCTTGAAGGAGAAAGCGCGCGAGATCTTAACCGTATGATCCTGTCCGCCTTGCGACGAGCTGAGAAGCGAACGAGGATTCGAGCGGAATGGACATCGGGTGATACCGTTGAGAAGTTCTTCGACTACGGTTCTAAAGGGACTCGAAAAGCGTAAGGCAGTGCGACGGTGAAACATCGTGCTTCGAGTCGTGACGACGCTGTCCAGTTCTGCGCTGCTCACGACCATGGCAAGCGCATTGCCAGCAAGCGCCATTGAAGGCGTTTCGCAACGCAAGCGCGCTTTCGCAGGACTGCGTGCCGACAAGGGCAGCGAGGCTGAGGCTGCTGACCAAAACGGTTATATGACCGCTTTTTCATGAACCGATAGTGATTGTTGGCATGGTAGTGTTCATCGATGTGGAGGCGTGCGTGCAGTGTGGAACCTGTGTCGAAGAGTGCCCGGCCGCCGCTATTTCTTTGGAAGATGTGCCCGTGGTGAACGCGAAGGACTGCGTAAACTGTGGCATCTGTGTCGGTGTCTGTCCATCCGGGGCAATCGCGTTAGCGTGAGGTGACATATGTCAAAGCTAATACAAGTCGGCGTGCTTGGCGCCACCGGTGCCGTCGGGCAGCGATTCTGCCAACTACTTGAGGCACACCCGTGGTTTGAGGTAGGAGCGGTCACTGCATCTGAGCGAAGCGCAGGGAAGTACTACAAGGACGCGGTTGATTGGCGGTTGAGCACGCCACTACCCGAAAACATAGGCGACCTTCGCGTTATTCCGACTCGATCAGCCGACATGCCAGACGACGTGAAACTGGTTTTTTCGTCTCTTCCGGCCGATATCGCAGAAAACGTTGAAGCGGGTTACGCCCGCGAGGGCATCGGGGTTTCGAGCAATGCCGCCTCGTACAGGATGTTCGATGACGTACCGCTCCTCATCCCGGAGGTTAACAAAGACCACGCGAAATTGATTGAGCCCCAGAAAGCGCAGCGCGGCTGGGATGGTTTCATCGTCACCAATCCGAACTGCTCCACCATTATGCTCGTCATGACGCTCAAACCGCTCATGCAGTTGGGGCTCACCGACGTCAAGGTCGCAACCCTGCAGGCGGTTTCCGGCGCGGGCTACACCGGCGTCTCGTCGATGGCCATTCTCGATAACGTCGTCCCGTACATCGGCGGAGAGGAGGAGAAGATGCAGACCGAAACACCGAAGATTCTGGGGGCATTCAACGGCACGAAGGTCGTCAACGCGAACGTCACCGTCAGCGCGATCTGCAATCGCGTCCCGGTGATCGACGGACACACTGAGTCAGTGTGGGTGGACGTCGACGCGTCTCCTGAGGAGGTAAAACAGGCTATGGCCTCGCTTCAGCCCCTGAAAGGGTTGCCATCTGCCCCCGAACGACCCATAATCGTCAGAGAGGAGGAGGACCGCCCGCAGCCTCGGCTTGATCGTGACATCAACGCCGGAATGAGTGTCTCCGTTGGCAGGGTGAGGCGCGATGTTGTCAAGGGCACCAAGTATACGCTTATGGGGCATAACACCGTTAGGGGGGCCGCAGGAGCTTCGATACTCAACGCGGAGATGCTCGCCGCTGAAGGATTCCTCAAACAGAGGTGAGAGCACCGCAGGGCTTGGCGGTGTTCTCCTTAGCAACATTATTCCGAAGAATGGTTGGCGGAAGCGCCGAGAGCCACAAGTCCCGCAGAATTGTCTCCCTAGTAGCTGATATGTCAACTGTTTGTATCACCGGAGGACACACATGAAAATATACGTGAGAGAGCGGCTGAAGGTACAAAAGGGCGTGGAACAGTCCCGGTTTCTGGTTGTCGCCGTAGCTGGCGAGGGGCTGCACCTTTATGCGGGCCATCTGAGGAAGACGGAACTTGAACAAATCGCAAAAGACGTGGGGGCCGACATCGTCTACTTGGAGCCTGTGCATGAGGACTTGAAAAAGGAGGAGGAGCGGTAGTTGCAGTCTGCGAGAGCGGCTTCGTAGAGGGAACTGCACTCGCCGGCCCCGGCACATTGCGCGCGCGGCAATGTGCGTCAGCATCTCTTTATCCGTGAGAGTCTTCAGTGGGGCGCTTCAGAAGTCTTCTGAGGGCTGCCGTTGATTGTGCTTTTGCTCAGTCTGGTCATCGAGGCCCGGACGTTGTGCTCGACAGCGCCCGGAGTATCCTGCTCACTCTCGATAACAGCATTTCCGTGCGTTTTTCCCTAAAACGCGATTCATATCAAACTGCCACGCGCCGTCTTGCCAATTTTTTAGTTGTGCGCCACTACTACGCACTCGCGTGCTTGGGCGTCACGGAAAGGGGCGAGTTGACAACGAGAGCCGAACGGGGGCGGTATTCACACGACGAACGATGGCGGCAAGATCCCCGTCGCGCTTACGCACGAGCGCTACAAGAACGAGGCCGAGGCGTTACTCGGACCTGTCATATTCCGAGAGATACGACGGCGCACGGACCAGCCGTGACACGCGCTCGGTGCAAATAAAGCGACAGCCCTTTATTTACGGTCGGCACAATAGGGGGTACCACTGTTGGAGTGATATAATGGCGGAATTGACCACAACACAAGCTGAAGAGATACTGGCAAAGCATAGCTTTATCGACCGGGGCGGCGCGCAAAAAGAGGCTGAAGGCATCCGATTTCGATTGTTCTCCGTCGGCGCCCAGAGCAATCTTCTACTCGAAGTCGGTTCAGACCGGGGGATAAGGGTTCTCCTGTCCACGAAGATGGAACCTCTCGTCGAACGGCTCAAAGGAAGTGGGGAGATCGTTGTCGACGAGTCCAAGGATTTCTCTATCGCAAAAGACGACGCGGTCAAGTTTGAGATCGAGCGCCGAGGGGAGCCGTACTGGTGGGTGTACAAAGTCGGTGACTATACGGAGGCCGTGCTTCTCAAGGCGATCGTGATGTACGAGACGATGATGAGCTGGGGGGAGGAAATTACCGCTCCGACGCCAACGCCAGCTTCATAGCCAAGATTCGCGCATTAATAAGCAAGAAAAGATCGTACCTTGCGCTTTTTGAGCCAATAGCGGCCACGGTTTGTTTAGCAGCGCCCGCGGCGCGCAATAACCTTAATATACGAACGTGTGATAGGGTAACCTGCGGGCTCGTGGTCTAGCTGGTTATGACATCGCCTTTACACGGCGAAGGTCGGGCGTTCGAATCGCCTCGAGCCCATTCTTTTTGCAATCAGGAGCGATAGCTTTGGCAGACGACGACGAAGGAAAGTTGCCAACTTCTGAAAAGTTGCCAACTTCTGAAAATGACGAAGAGAACGGAGAAGAAAAGCCTGAGTGCGTTATTATAGAGGTTCCCGGCGGCATAATCGTTCACCACAGACTGCCCGACGGGAGTCTCGACAACGGCCACGAATTCTCGACCGAAGAGCTGGTTTCAGATGAATCCCTTTCCTACGAGCATTCACGGCGCATTAAGACAGTTGAGCTTGACACGCTAGCAGCCGTTAAGGATATTCTGGATTCGGACAAGAAATTCCGTTACGAACACGAAGAAGCGCATCCACGTTCTCACGGCGACAATATTCTTTACTTCTCTGAAACTGACCTGAATAGTTTTGTGTCACAACGCAAGAAAACACTTGCGGCAAAATCACTCGACTGGATTGACCGCGCATCGAAAGCGTTGTGGGAATCGACAAAGGGAGAGATATCGCGGGACACGCTAACAGCACTGCGGGAAAGCATTCTGGAGAAATACGAATCGCCAGATTCGCATTCAAAAATCCTCAGCTTCGTCAAGAGCTTCCTAAAGTTTCTAGCTAAAGCAAAAATGGAGCCACGGTACAGCTCGTTCGACGTATATCTTGAAATGCCGAAAGCGGTCAGAGAGCGGAAGAGAATGACTGAACGAATCGTCACAAAAGACGACATTGAAAATGTGCTTCGATACATCACGCAGGCGAAAAAAAGAGGCGATATTGATGCTAAACGTTCTGTGCAGTATTCGGCATTCGTCATTTTCGGCGCATTCACAGGTCAGCGCAGCGAAGCGACGATATCGAAGTTGACCGCAGCACAATTTCGACAAGCAGTGCGGGGCGAAAAGCCTGTGCTTGAGGTTACATCCCTACAAGACAAAACCCGGATGAGTCATTATGTGCCTCTCCACCCGGAAGTCGTTGAAGCCGTTCAAGCTATTCTCCAAGGCCGCGATAACGATGAATGTGCGTTTGCGTATAGCAGCTTTCTTATGTGGGTCAAACGACAAAAAATCCCGATGTCACGGTTTAATGGACATTTTCAGTTAGGAGACCTCAGAAAGTTCGCGGAACAGTTCGGCGATGTAATTCAATGGGAGCATTCGAATCGCGCATATGTCTTGACCCACAACGTTGGAAGCGTAGACTGGCGTTATTACAAGCATCCCCTGCCAGATTCGGTTTATGATGTTTATATGAAATATTGGGGAGACGTGAGTTTCGAAATCTGAACAGGTTTCTTAAACTTACTGCACTTGAAAGCGAAGGCTTAAGTCCTACTAATGTTCGCTTCACATGTTTGCAGACTAAACATGACTTAGAGGCAATGATTTGAAGCTCCAATATTGTCCTTCACTGCAATTTATACGTAGATGCGAGGCCAAAATTCAGTTGGGCTTGGTTTATCCTGCTTTTGGTTCTAACTATCATTGGCGGGTTGCTTTACTTACTCTATTTCGCCCTCAAAGAAGACAGGTGTCCGGTCTGTAATGCACTAATTCCGGCTAAGTCAAAGAGAGTCAAACAAAAAAGGCTTAGGCGGGTACGCTGCCGGAACTGCGGCCGTCCTCTCTCTTCTGGAGCTGCTTATTGCGGCGTTTGCGGGGCGCGTCAGAAATGGAGAGAGCTAAAATAACCATTCCGATGCCTCCTATAGTCGCCTTTGGAAGACTCAGTTGTGCCTGTTACCACGCTGCTAGTAGGCCTAAAAGTGTCTCAGAGAAAGGCCAAAAATAGGTGCGTCGTTGGTTCACGCACCCAAGCTGTTCAGCTCAGCGAGTGAGAATTGATTACCATCTGATTACTCACGTCACCGTCATCAGCAATGTTGTAGATGCGGTTCCAGCGGGGCCAGTATATAATGCTGTTGCAGTATATGGACCTACTTGTGTAATCGGACTAAACTGTGGTGATGTCCACCTTCCAGCTATCCCACTTGAGTCTGTCTGCGTAGCGGTATATGTTTGACCCGCCAAACTAAATGTTACGGTTCCGGTAGTCACTGGCGTATTCCCTTGCATAACAATAGCACTCAACTCGAATACTGCTCCGTGCGATATTTCATTTGCGCCGTTGAAGGATATCGTTACCTGCGCCAGTCTTGTGATAGTCACAGACGTGCTGACCCCTTCGTATGCCGCTGTTATCGTATAGGTACCGGGGGAAGTGTTTGCCGCACCATTGGCGTCAATTGTCATTGAGCCTGGGGGGCCGACAGGGTATGGGGGATTTATCTCGCCGCCAATAGTACCAGACCACACTATTTGAGCTGCTTGCTGTACCGTCGGCAACTGCCCATTTATATACAGCGTCCATGTTCCACCCTGCCCGTCTGCTATCGTAGACGGCCCACTGATACTAAGGGCATTAGGCGTAGGCGACGGAGACGGTGAAGCTGACGGTGAGGGCGAAGCCGACGGTGAACCCGACACAGAAGCACTAGGACTCGACGTGCTCGCTGCTGAGTTAGAAACGCTCGGACTCGCCGTGTTCGTTGTTGAGAAAAGGCAACCAGCCGCCGACAGCGACGCAATCATAACAAGTGCGATTATCACAACCACTTTCTTAATCATACGTTTCGCCTCAATCAGTTCGTAGAAAGAACTAAACACGTTAAGCACGTTGACAGGGCTTAAGTGTTGTCGTTATTAGATGCGAATTACGAGCACGCGCGAGGGTCGAAACTGCCCGTAAAGGCCAACGCTGGCGGATATTAGAGGCTGAACTATTTCTTATGGTAGTTCGTGCCACTCATCATCACTGCCCTGATACTCTGGCTCTTTGTGTGCGGCTGGTTCGTGCCACTCATCATCACTGCCCTGATACTCTGGCTCTTTGTGTGAGGCTCCCCGTCTATAAGGCTCGGTCATGATGAGGTCTGAGTTGCAAATAGGGCAGCGTGGTTCCTTAAAACGCTCACTGAACTCTCGATATCCCAGATAAATCAGACTCATTACGAACAATGCTGCGAAAAACGGCCACAGGTCATAAAGAAGCACTAACTGTGTGTCCGCGAGTACGGCGAACCCCAAACTTGCAACTGCCCCTTGAGTGGCGTTGAGATAGTTGATGTATACTGCGCTTGAGGCGTACGCGATAAGCAATGTGCCGCCATAGACTGTGGCAGCGACGAAGCCTATCCACCCCATCGGGCGCATTCTCTCGTCTGGAAAGACATACCGCTTGCACAGCGGACACCACTTAGCTATTTCCATGCAGTAAGACCACCTTATCCCTAAACAAGCGTGTCACACCAGAAGTTCCAGCGAGTGCTGCGCTCTGAGTAGTCGTCTTCGATGCTCATGCTGTGCCCGATACAGTGAACTGCATGCTGAGTGTAGACGGGGCGTACTGGCTGGTGCCCATATAGTAAAACGTGAGCGTGTACGACTGGCCAGGCGTCAAGTGGCTGGCTATGTCGCTGGCGGTGTAAGTGAGTGTGTTACCGCTCCAAGTGCCGTATGCTGGCGCTCCGTTGATAAGGAAGTCTAGAGCGTTGTTAGTGCCAGTCGAGCCATCGACGGCGATTGGTACACCGTTCGCTGTGACCTGGACGGTGATGGAAGTCGTCGAGTTCTCAGAGACGAACCCATTGTTCATGCCGGTTCCTTGTCCTGGGCTCACAACGGTTATCACTGTTGGTATTGGCGTTGGCGTTGGTGATATAGTGGGTGTAATAGTTGGCGTTGGTGATATAGTGGGTGTAATAGTTGGCGTTGGTGATATAGTGGGTGTAATAGTTGATGTTGGTGATATGGTGGGTGTAGGAGTTGATGATGGTGCAGATATCGTAGGAAGAATGCAGCCGGCCACCGAGAGCGAAGCAATCATAACAAGGGCCACAGTTACACATATCGCTAATGATGACGGTTTCACTTTTCCCCCATAAATAAAACAAATACTTGAAACAGTTTTAATGCGGCTTAAGCGTTATCATTTGTCTATAGGCGAGAAACAGCGTTTTAGAATCAAACTACAACACGGCGCAGGCGAACCAAGAGCGGGGTGCCTGCGTCGTTGGAACAACAAATCGAAGTTGTTATAAACCTAAACATGGCTCTTGTTGTGGCAGAGACTGCCTCGGTTAAATCAAGGTCGTTGATATACCCCGCGTTGATTCCACAGAAAAATCGACGTATGGGTTGTCGCACGCTTCTGGTGAGCTTGTTGGTTCTGTGGAAAAAGAGACACGTTGGATATATCGTGAACGGGGAAAGTTAACGACCTTCCTATTTACTAAGAGCCGAAATTACTACTGCTGCATTAGCTAGACTATCTGCCTGTGGTTCAGCATCGGCCTTCAGATACTCAAAAATAAGAGAGAGGTAAGCCGGACTGCTCCGACTCTGTGGTCTCCATTATCCGGTTGCTGTTCACTTAGAGCGGGCTACCCGCGGAAGACCAGTCGTTAAAGTTGTACGTAGGCCCGCTATACCAGACGTTCCCGCTAGTGGTGCCGACACACACTATGGTGTTATCGTCGATGAGGAGGACTGCGCCCGGTGAGGCGGTGGACAGCGTCTCTGGAGGCGCTCCGCCGAGGGTGCCCCAGGTGGTTCCCCCATTCCAATGCCAGAGTTGACCATCAATGCCTTGCACAAAGAGGTTGAGGTCTTGGCTCACAGCGGGTCCTGTATTGGGCTCGAGTTGCCCACCGAGAGAGTGCCAGCCAGACCACGCCGCGCCACTCCAAACTTTAGACCAGCAGGCGCCGTCAGTGCCGCGGACAAAGACGTAGATGTTATTACTGGCAGGAGACGCCGCGACGTCCCACGTTGCAGCAGGTGACGCGGTCAGGTGCCCGCCGAGGGATTCCCAAGCGGACCAGGATTTGCCGTTCCACCACTTATGATACAAGGCACCGTTCGTGCCTTCTGCAAAGACATCAAGTCGGCCTGCCGAATACGAAGAGACCGCAGGGCCGGTGCCGGATGCAAGTTGCCCGCCGAGAGCGTGCCAGCCAGACCATACGGTATTGTTATAGTACTTCTGCCAGACAGCGCCGTCGGTGCCGCGGACAAAGACATCAATGCGGAGGTTGCTGTTGGGCGAGGAGGGGGTACCCCACGAGACGGCGGCGGGTGATGCAGTAGCCAGTCCACCGAGAGAGGTCCAAGTACTGCTATTGCCATACTGCGTGTACCAAAGGGCACCATTTGTGTCGACCGCATAAATGTACCATTGCCCAGAGGCAAACGACGAGCTTGCAGCGGGGCCGGTTCCTGCCAGTATCCCATCTGGCGGGGTCGTAGCAATAGTCGTTCCGCTCGTCTGGCCAGTCACGCTCGCGGCACTGCTTACCACAGCAAAAAGCGACACGAGCATAAGCGCTGCTAAGACAATGCTTATCGTCATACGTTTATGTTTCATTCATTCCACCTTCCTCGATTAGTAGTGTACTGAATGTCACCGTGAAACCCTTTTTGCGGGGGGTTTCGTTTTGTTGCTTCGTAGAAAAATGAATCAAAAGCGTAAGGCAGCGGTGATATGGCTTAAGTGTTAGCTTTTAGTCGAGTTAATAAGAAAGAGTGAGCCGGATTGCTCCGACTCTGTGGTCTCGCCTTGTCCGGTTCGCTGTTCACTTAGGGGGGGCTAGTCTCGGAGGAGAGCCATTCCCAGGTGTTAACCGGGGTCCAATTCCCAGTCCAGGCGCAACCCCTTATGTTCCCGCTAGTGGTGCTGACCCACACCTCGGGGTGACCACTGTAACTCCAGCAGGCGGCTGGTGAGGATACGGACAGCACCTCTGGACACGCGGAGAGCTGGCTCCATGCATTATCAAACGGATACGAACCAGCTTCGCCGAAAAACTGCCACCAGAGTTGATGGTTCGTGCCTTGCACAAAGACCTCATAGTTGAGGACGTCAGTTGTGTTGTTGAAGCCCGCGACCATGACGCCTGGCCCCGTATTAGGAGCTAGTTGCCCACCGAGGGATTTCCAGCCAGACCAAGCAGTTCCGGTCCATTCTTTGTACCAGCACGCGCCATTAGTGCCACGCACAAACACGCCAATCTGTTTAGTAGCTGTCGGTGACGACGCACCAGCTGACGCACCGGGTGACGACGTAAGAACCCCGCCGAGAGATTCCCATTTGGACCACGTCGCACCGGAATTTGTAGACCATTTATGATATAAGGCACCATTCGTGCCGTTCACGAAGACGTCGAGACGACCTGCGCCCCACGAGCAGGCCGCTGGTCCTGTGCCCGCAGCAACTTGTCCGCCGAGGGAGTGCCAGCCGCTCCACGTCGTCCCGTTATTCATGGCAGTCTTATACCAGACGGCGCCGTCGGTGCCACGGACAAAGACGCCCCACACACCATTACTCGGTGTGGTCGCCGCAGGAGATGACGTCGCGGACCCGCCGATAGAGGTCCAGTTGCTCTCGCTCCCCGCGCCGTTCCACCAGAGGTGACCACTCGTGTCCACGGCAGCCAAGATTGGTGACCCAGCCACCGCGTATGAAATCGCGGCGGGGCCGGTGCTTGCCATCGTTTGGCCGACTGGGTTTGCCGCAACAGTCGTTCCGCTCGCTTGGCCACTCACGCTCGCCGCGCTGCTTACCACAGCAAAAAGTGAGACGAACATAACAGTTGCTAAGACGATGCTTATCGTAGTACGTTTATGGTTCATACGTTTCACCTTTCTTGATGTCTTCATCCACGCTATTCACATCAGCACCCCCGAGAACATTAGGGAGGACTGCCGATGGAGGTCCATTGAGGCCAGAGAGGCTGCACGCTGCTCCCGCTCCACCAGACGTTCCCGCTGGTGCTGATGACACACACCACGATGGTCTGACTGGCAACGATGAGCACGGCTGCCGGGGAGGCATTGGACAGCGCCTCCGGAGGCGCTCCGCCAAGGGTACTCCAAGCGGTTCCGCCGCTCCCGACAATCTTATGCCAAAGCTGATGGTCTGTGCCTTGTACAAAGAGGAAGAGGCTTGGACTCGCGGCGGGACCGGTGCCAGATGCGACTTGCCCACCGAGAGACGTCCAGCTAGACCATGCACTACCATTCCAGTCCTTCCACCAGACAGCGCCATCGGTGCCGCGTACAAAGACATCGATGTTATTAGCTGAAGGGTGCGGGACATTCGGGTCAAAAGTTGCAGCGGGTGACGCCGTCAGCTTCCCTCCGAGATTTTCCCAGCCAGACCACGCGCCGCCAGAATACCATTTATGATAAAGGGCGCCGTTATTACCTTCCACAAAGACGTCGAGACGACCTCCGTTCCATGAAGCGACCGCAGGCCCGGTGCCGGATGCGAGTTGCCCGCCGAGATTTTCCCAGCCGGACCAGCCGTTCTGGTAGTACTTATGATACAGGGCGCCATTACTGCCGCGCACAAAGACGTCGAGACGGAAGTAGCTGGAGTTCCAAGAGATGGCGGCGGGTGATGCGGTAGACACTCCACCGAGGGAGTCCCAGGCACCGCTACCGTTAGTGTGCCAGAGGGTACCACTAGTGTCGACGGCAAAGAAATTGGCATAATCACTATACCCCGCGGGGACCGTAAGGGTGTTCGAGGAGCCGCTCACCGCGGGGCCGCTACCTGCCAAAATCCCACCCACGAGTGGTGCAGTCGTTCCGCTCGTTTGGCCACTCACGCTCGCCGCGCTGCTTACCACAGCAAAAAGGGAGACTAGCATAACAGTTGCTAAGAAGATGCTCATCGTAGTACGTTTATGATTCATTTTTCCGCCTTATTGATTAGTAGTTAGTCATGCCGACCGTGAGCCACACGTTGTGCTGGGTTCAAATAGCGATGGACGTCCAGCCGGACCAACTGACACTGTAATAGGAAATCTCCCACTGGCCCCCGTCGCTGCTACGAACAACGACGTCTAATACGGCGCTGCCTGATGATGTGGCTGCTGCAGGTGACGACGTCAAGGACTCTCCCTGTGGCCGTCCGAGAGACTGCCAGCCGGACCACGATGAGCCCGTGGTGTACTTGTGCCATATGTTGCCGTCAGTGCCTAGCACGAAGACGTCGGCGCGGCCGGAGCCCCAAGAGCAAGCTGCGGGTCCTGTGCCTGCAGCAAGTTGTCCGCCGAGTGAGTGCCAGTCAGACCATGAGCTCCCTCCATTCGTTGTAGTCATTTCCCACAACCCGTCGTCGGTGCCGCGCACGAAAGCATCTATGACACCTTTACTGGGTGACGCCGCGGCGGGTGAAGCGGTGAGTTCCCCTCCCAGCGACTGCCAGCCGGACCACGAACCCGTGTTCCATTTATGCCACATAGCTCCGTCTGTGCCTTCGACAAAAACGTCGACACGGCCAGGAACTGCGGTGGCACCGGGACCCGTGCCAGAAGCGAGCTGCCCCCCGAGCGAGTGCCAGGCGCTCCACGACGCGCCTCCGTTTGTCGTCGTCTTCTCCCAAACGGCTTCATCGGTCCCGCGGACGAAGACGTCAAGGATGCCACTACCAGGTGACGTCGCGGCAGGGCCTGCGGTCGCTATTCCGCCAAGAGAGGTCCACGGTACGGCGACGTTCCCGCCGTTTAATTCCTCCCACCACGTTACGCCTGTTGTGTCTCTCACAAAGAGGTCAAGGTCCGTTGCATTCTGCGCGGTCGCAGCGGGCGCGCCGACGCTGACAGGGGCGGCGTTTACCACGTTCACGCTTACGACGTTACTCGTCGCGTTCGCGTAGGAGCTGTTACCCGCGTACGTCGTCTGGTACAAGTAGGTGCCTGCGGTCGACTCATTGATGCTGAATTGGTAGCCGCCAGATATGCTGGTCGTTGTGACCGTCACGTTCGTCCACGTGCCGGTGGAATTGTTCTGGAGGGTGATAGTGGCGCTTGCAATACCCGTAGTGCTGCCGCTCAGCGTGCCGCTGATTGTAAAGTGCGTGTTGACGGCGACGGCTGTGGCGGAGGCAGCAGCGGTGACGGTGGTGGTGCGGTTGCCGATGGCGTGGACTCCATCCTCGCTCCCTACGTAAACGACGCCGTTGACGACGGCAGGAGCGGAGTAAACGAGGCTTTCGGTCGTGTAGTTCCACAGTTCGACCCCCGAGGTGGCGTTGAGGGCGTAGACGTTGTGGTCCCCGCTCCCTACGTAAACGATGCCGTTGGCGACAGCTGGAGACGAGTCAACCCAGCTCCCAGTCGTGTAGTTCCACAGCTTCGTGCCGTTGTTGGCGTCGAGGGCGTAGACGTTGCTATCATAGCTCCCCGCGTAGACAACACCGTTGGCGACAGCGGGAGAGGTGTCAACTTCCAATCCGGTCGTGTAGTTCCACAGCTTCGTGCCGTTGTTGGCGTCGAGGGCGTAGACGTTATGGTCCCCGCTCCCTACGTAGACGACGCCGTTGACAACAGAGGGGGAGGAGGACACCCCGCCATCGGTCGTGTAGTTCCACAGCTTCGTGCCGTTGTTGGCGTCGAGGGCGTAGACGTTGTAGTCACCACTACCTACGTAGACGACGTCGTTGGCGACCGCAGGGGAGGAGAACACCTCGCCATCAGTCGTGTAGTTCCACAGCTTCGTGCCGTTGTTGGCGTTGAGGGCGTAGAGGTTACCGCCCTCGCTCCCGACATACACCACCCCATTGGTGTAAGCAGGAGAGGAATATACGACGCTTCCGGTAGTGTAGTTCCACAGCTTGACCCCCGAGGTGGCGTTGAGGGCGTAGACGTTGCTATCATTGCTCCCTACGTAGACGACGCCGTTGGCGACAGCGGGGGAAGACCAAATAGAGCCTCCGGTCGAATAATTCCACAGCTTGACTCCGGTGGTGGCGTTGAGGGCGTAGAGGTTACCGCCCTCGCTCCCAACGTAAACGACGCCGTTGACGATAGCAGGGGAGGAATATATGACGCCGGCGGTTCCGACCGAGTAGTTCCACAACAGCTGGCCGTTCGACGGTGCAGGACCCGCCACTGGGCTGTAGTCGCCGGCGTGCTGAGCGTTGTAACGAAACATCATCGTATCGCTCTGTGCTGCAGCAGGAACGGTTACAGCGCCTGCGAATACAACTGTAATGAGAAGAATCACTACAGAAAATGAAACGATTTTGTATGAGCGCATGATTGCCCCTTACGTTCGTTGACGCCTAAGAGCGTGTCAGAAGACACGATAAAGGCTGCGATTTGAGAGTGTCAACAAGAGGCAGCACCAGAGGAAACTTGCGCTCACGACTGTTCATACGCCCATCCGTATTCGCGGCTCTCGCGTATCTGCACTCGAACCCTCCTGATAATCCGTCGTAGCTGCTCCGTCTTTATAGGGCGCGTGTGAGTACCTGCGACTTATGACATCAATCGATGGGATATACCCGAATAGATTAAACCGCAGAAAGCCTCTTAACTATCAGGAAAACGGCCAGTCATTACCAAATTGGACAGCAAAAGCGCAGACGCTGTTCGAAGCAGCTCAGTCGACTTATGCGTGGTACTTGAAAAGTCGCGAAGCCGACAGGGTAAAATCGCAGACATGGGTTGAAGCTGTTTACAAATATCTTGCCGGAATGGCTATTGAAAACCTTTTAAAAGCGGTAATGATTGGAAAAGACAAGTCGCTCGTTGGAGAGCACAAACTACTCAAATCGATTACAAATCATACCGTGTGGACTAATCAAAAGAATGATAAATTGAAGTTTTTGCGTGAGTCAAAGTCTTTGCAAGACAATGAGCGACTTACGGATGATGAAAAAGAATTCTTGAGCCTAGTAGAGCGTTATGTCGTATGGGTGGGGCGTTATCCAATTCCGACAAAGCGAAGTGCATATATAGATGACTTAGAAACCGTTGAAAAGTTTGAACAATCATACTCCGAAGTTAAAGACTTCGACAAGTTGTTTCAAAGTACTTACGGGAAATTGATGCGGTTGTCGGCGAGAATAGACGTCGAAAACATGGCGAGAGACTCGCGGCCCTGATGTATTCGCAGTCGCATCTCTTTGATAATCGACCTCTACGCAATCGGTGTGTATAACCGCGCAATTACAGACGTTGACCTGTCTGCGGGTCAAATCTCCTTTGTTGTATTTGATTTGCAGTGTGGCTTCCGAGCAGCTTCGCTTTCTGCATTTGAAACTCCTGCTCCGTAAGTATTCCTTGGTCACGAAGCGTTGCGAGCTTGAGCAGTTCGTCCGATATATACGTCTGCGCTGCAGTTGCTGTTGACGCCGGTGATGTTGACTCCGGTTCCATTGGCGTGGGCGTTGGAATGCCTTCAACAATATTAGTTCGCGTGATGTTATTAGACCCACAGTCAGGACAATGGTTTAAATCAACGATTTGCTTTTTCTTTGACAACCACATAACAGGCGTCATAGAGCGGCCCAAATTGCTAATCTTCGCCGCCTTATTGGCCCTCTCAATCTGCTCGACATTATCTAAGAACCACTGCTTTCCGCACGAACGGCAGTCAAACCGCGTTTCGGATTTTGGCGATTGCAGCGCCTTTTGTATTTCAAGAGAGAGCGCAACTCGCTCGCGGACGCCGAGTCTATGCCCACCCGCCTCGCGCTCGGCCAGGGCGGCATTAAACATCTCCTTATACTTTTTTTTATCGTAGCTCACCTTTATCGACTCCTGCGATAGTTGACGCCTAAAAAAGCAGAAGGAGAGCCGATATAGTTTGCGATTTGACGCGAAGCCGCTGCTACGGTCGTAACTAAGCATCGTTTGTGGATGGAAGCTATTACAGCATTATCTGTCATAGTTGATGAACAGGGCTGAACAACAACGCTAAGCGTTCGTCGAAATATCGCAAAAATAGTTGCCGTTCTGGGGAGTAATAGCCCTCTGCCAATGGGTCGCTTCGGGCGGATGAAGCTTCTCCCCAACCAATACAAAATTGCTCAGAAACGACCCTTCTCGAAGGGGCTCTCTTACCCCTATCCCTGAGCCGGACACCGCAACCCTATTTGATGGTGGCTTAGTTTCGGTTACCAAGTCGGCCACCGGGGAACTTCCCTCGTCCGGCTTAATCGGCCTTTGCCATAGAACCCTGCGGTGCACCGTCATATCTATCCCAGCGGTCACTCACTCACGTCACCTCTTCAGCCAACCGCGTTCATCGACCGTCTACCCCTCGCCCATTTCTGTCCGGCTTCTATCACTCGTCATATCTTTCTGTATTTTCGCGGGCCAGCCGTAGAAGGTAATCTCCGGCAACTCGGTTCCACGAATCAAGAAGCCCACCGAGCCGTTTTTCTAACTGCTAGGGTTTATTGACTGCTTCGCCGAGTGATATGGCAAGTGGCAAATGCGGGCATTAGCTCGGAAATTAGTGGGAGTTTGCAGGTACAGTGTCGCTTTTTTCCCGCTAAGCTGTTCGCATAGAGAATCGGCTCTCTCTAAAATCGACCTAAGCCAGACGTTATAAGCAACTAACTGAATCCGTGTATGCGTTCCTTTCTAAAACGGAAGCTGAATTAGCGTTATTCAATCCGAACGATTTCTGACGATATCAGGCTAAACTGAGCATTTTAAAAGTTTTTAAACCGTCTCTTTCCTGTAACAAAAACGGGTTTAAACGAGAAAAAACAGCTAAAAAAGCGAAAAAAGTCGGTTATTACGAACCAGACTATTTAAAGTACAAGCGACGTGTATCTCGCACTTGGTCAACGTTTACCGTTGGGAGTGCTTGTCTGGCTGTTGTTGGTGCGACTTGCTGTTGGTCTTACTTTTACGCATTGTGTTAACACATCTTCTCTTTTTCGCGGGGCGAGCCCAAAACAGCAGAAAGAGCACCAATAAAAGTTTGCGGTGTGAACGCGACGCCGCTACTTCGGTCATTACGCTGCGAGGTTTGCATCAGGCCGTGAATGGAGCCCGTCAGTCAAAGGAAATCGAAAAAAGGAACAATGAGCTAAGACTTACGGAGAGGTCAAAAGGAATACACACTGCTGTTTAACAATGACGCCTAAAATTGCTCATACGCCCATCCGTATTCGCGGCTCTGAAGCAATCGGACTTGTATCTTTTTTATAATCCGTCGCACCTGCTGCCGTGCGCTGTCCGGTAGCCACGAATCGTGCGCACGGTCTTGCAGATAGCTGTAGGCCCAACTGGTGGAGCACTTCCGTAAAAGCTTTTCGGCGGCCATATCAGCGTAGTCGTTTTTGTAGTCTGCCAGTTCAAGTAGAAGCTCATCGAGTTCGGCGTAATCGGTATGCACAACCTAGAGTAGTAAACGAAGCTGAATAGAGATTTACCAAGAGCAGTGAGGAAGTGAAACAAGGGTCAAATACAAACTACGACCCGTTTGCCGGTCAAATCTTTGTTGGCTTTGATTTGCGAGAACGCCGAGACGACGTTTCACATGATAAGAAGCAAGTATGGTGATGCTGTGAGAAGCAAAACTGAGGTTGCTCAGGTGAACGAAGTGCTGCTAAAGGTGCTGTGCCACAACATATGCGTCGTTATTCAGGAGATGTTTGAGTTGGGGATTGCGCCGAGTTTTTTCGGCTCTTAAACCCTCTTTTCTTTTTTGAGGTGACAGAATAGACCACTAATAGTCTATTAATAGTCTATGAAAAACAAAACTGTCAACAGGACACTAATTCTAGAAGAAGTAAAATTCAATCGGATAATTGAGAGAACTGTCCGAAAGAACAACGTTACAAGTGGCAAAGTAACGTTGCCATCAGAATTAATAGGGAAAACAGTTTTAGTTATTATTCCAAAAGGCAAATAATATGCTTGGCTGGTTCAAAAGAAATAGGGAACCCTTTACATAATCATTATAGGCTCAGCAATTTTTTATCCATAACTTTATTTTTATGGTACGCTATGAGAACATTAATTCGGCATTTTCAACAGAGTAGACCATGCCGCAAAAATCGACCGTTAAAGTAAATCCAGAAGTCCTTATATGGCTGCGAGAGAGTTCAGGCATCTCTCCTGAAGAGGTAAGCGCCTACTTAGAGGTATCTGTTGATGTAATTTTGCAGTGGGAGCAGGGAGAAAAATATCCCACATTCAGTCAAATAAAAGAGATGGCAAGGCTTTACAAAAGACCTTCAGCCGCTTTTCTCCTACCTGAACCCGTATATGAGCGTCCGCTTCCTCCTGATTTTAGAAGCTTTTCACATGACCCTCCCCCCCTCACGAAGAAGACCCTTCTTGCAATTCGTAAAGCACGTGATTTACAGGCAATTAGTGGCGAATTAATGGAGAACCTAGGAATTAAGAGTGATGCAGATGTTTCACGAGTGAGGTTACGAAATGACGCTGCTAAAATAGCCCATATTGAAAGAAACAAACTAGGCATTTCCCTTGATGAACAGTTTCGATGGAAGAATAATTACGAAGCTTTCAAAAGGTGGAGAGAATCCATAGAACTTCAGAAAATCTCCGTTTTTCAATTTCCAATGAAAATAGAGGAAATCCGTGGCTTAAGCTTAACAGATGCGCTACCTTATACAATATTGATTAATTCTTCGGACTCAATAAATGCACGTATTTTCACACTGCTTCACGAGTATGCGCATATCTTATTACATAAGCCTGCTTTGTGCACTCCTGAAAATCAAGCTAAAGTTGGACGTGGACAAAATTTTGAACGTTGGTGTAACAATTTCGCGGGAGCGTTCCTCCTTCCGTCTGAAGGCATAGAGCAAGATTTCGAGCAGTTCGGTATTGCACGCTATGGTCGAATAGCTGGAAAATATAAAGTTAGTCGCTCAGCAGCCCTCACTCGGCTTCTCGTTCTTGAACTAATCCCCCGGAGCTTATATGAGTCTGAGCAAAATGAACTCAAACAGCAGGAATTAGAGAGAGAGCAAAAGCGATTAGAGAAAGAGCGATTAAAGAAAGAACAAAAAGAACAAGTGGAGGGAGCTAGCGACCGTAGTGGTGGGATTAACCCTGTACAACGTGCTTCAGGAGAAAGGGGAGAAACATTTGTTTCTTTAGTCCGAGAGAACCTATATAGAGGATTCATTACACATAGCGACGCTTTGGATTATCTAAACGTTAAAATTAAACATTTAAAAGAACTACAAATGACACCGTAGAGTGTAGATGTTAAATAATGGATTCTATGTTATCGATACATCTTCTTTTGTCTTCATGGAAGCTACATATCCGCGAAGCATTTTTCCTAACGTTTGGAATAAATGTGCAAAATTAATAACTCAGCGCAGATTAGGTGCGCCAGATATTGTATTCACTGAACTTAAGGACCTGGACACACAGGATGCCGAATTAGTTGCTAGCTGGGCAGACATGCACAAGAATATACTATTTTACCCTATAACTAACGCAATTATTCGACAAACACAGAAAATCGAGAAACAATTCCCTAGGTTAGCGCCACACAGGAGCGACTCAGAAAAAGCAGACCCGTATGTTGTTGCGATGGCGCGCGAATGGGAAATAAATCAAACTCTTGATAACCGAAAGATAGTCGTCGTAACGCAGGAGACTGTGTTTAGGCCAACAGAGAAAAATAGGAAAATACCCGGTGTTTGTGAATTTTACAAACTGAAATGCATTAAATTGCTTGACATGATAAAGCAGGAAGAGTGGGTTTTTCATCAGTGAAGCCTTCACAAAAGTAATATCTGTTTAAAAAGTCTGAGTTGTGTGGTGTTTAAAAAAGTTCTGACATTTTAAGATTTTTTCAGATTTTCTTTTATCTTTTCCAACTTAGCGATGGCATCCTCCCTTTCCCGTTTTACATTCTCTTGCGTATTGCTTTCTAGCTGACTGAAATCGCTAGATTCGCGACAGTCTAAGTTTGCATACAGGACACACTGAGCTAAATGATTCCAACATCGGCCATCTTTTCTTATTCTCGCTAAATTGAACGCACAAGTCTTTACGATTCTATCTTCCGAAAGCCTTATGTCAGTCGTTCCTTTGCAAGCATACGACTCAAATCTTTTTTTCCAAGCTGCTGGCGGTACGGCAGAGAGAATATAGGGCACAGTCACTAGCTCATAATCGTTCTCAACCAATGCTATGTTATCCACATCAATGTCCTTAATTTCTAAATCTTCAAAAGTCATACAAATCTGCCTCCTTTTTTTGATAATCGTATCTCCAAACGCTATGATAAAGCACATTGAAGCGCCGGAAAAGTACTCTCCGTTTGATTTGTGTTTAAAAAGTCCGGCGTGTGTTTAAAAAGTCGGGCTTGTAAGTGACTTAATAAACAAAGCCCCGATTTGCGTAAACTTTTTATAGTGTTTCAACGGGGCCGGAAATCGGAATTATAATCAGCTTGGCAGAAATATCCTCGACGGAGGTCTATGGTGCGTGTCGCTGGCGCATATCAAGCCCCGGAGTCACATATAAAAAAACGACTGCGGCGAGGCTAACGCGTTGGCCTCGCATCGCTCTGCATTTTTGACCTTGTACGCGACAGCCTTAGTACTGTTCCCGAAATACTCAAAAAAGTCTTCTCTCGATATCCCGCCACATTCGTGACACGCCCTCCAAATTGCCTGCGGGCTTCCTAGTAGTGTAAATTCGATTTCGAACGAACCTACTATTGCACCGCCGCTGACGCAAAGGTACACGCGGTCTATATCTTCACGTTTGAACGCTCGTTTCCGAAATTCGTATTTCTTAGTGCCAGAGAGAATAGATTCAGCATACTCAGATTTGATAGCCAATATCACGTCCATCGTTTCCGCCCCGAAAATGCCTGTCATAACGAAACGCGCTTCATAGCATCCTCAGAGATAGTGTCCACCCCCCGCTATTTGTATCTTTGAACCCCGAAAGGCGAAAGGGCACTTTTCACCGATGAATTTCATCCTCAAAACACTCTCAAGTCGCTATTTTGCTTATTTTGTTTTTAAGTCGCGGCGATGCCCTCTAACATGCCCGCGGTGTTTCCATTACTGCGCTAAACTCGCTTAGCCTCAGCGTCATCCTGTCAGCTCCGCGACTAGCGCTTCTATGGTCTTATCCTCGACGAATAGGCGCTCGATATAATCGGTGCTTTTACCCGTATCTTCAGCGATAACGCCGATAACTGACTCACGAGCGATTTTTTCTGGAGTCGCCGAAGCTGAGCGTAACGCTTTGAGCTTGTTTAGGACATCGCGAGCTGTATCAGCTTGGTCTGGCGCTTCGTCTAGGTCGGGGTCTGTGTCTTCTATGTCTGACTTTTCGTCATCTTCGGTACATTTGGTACGTTTAGAACGCAGTATTTCACAAACCTCTCTACATGAAGGGTGACATGGGTAAGATTCTGTTCTTGTGCTCCTTAAACGTACCAAACGTACCGGACACTCACCCGTAGGTTGCTCTCCGTCATCATCGAGAAGCCTGATGTAGCGCCATTTTCGCGTTTGTACGTTGCCAGTGTGGTCTTTGAAGCCATCAAGGCCTAACGCCTTTAAATACTTCCCGACCGATTTTGTTCCTTTAACTTTGCGAATATCGTACCCATTTCGCTGATATGCAAGCCATAAATGTTCTGTTGATTCCTCGAACGGATAGCCCATATCGTCGCATCCGACGGCGCACTCGTCTTCTATAAATTCGAATAGCGGATTCATCACGGCTTTATACTCGGCGACGGCGGCCAGTACTTCGGGCGGCGCTTGTAAGCCATCGCGCGTACCGCCGTCGCTTAGTCTCCACCACTCGACCGCGCCTTCCAGCATCCACGCCAGAACCGCCTTACGAGCGTCTAGGCCGGTCTTAAAGTAGTTCTTAAGCCCTCGGTCGCGCTCTTCCGGCGGTATATAGACCTTAAAGGGTATGATAAAAAATCTCCGGAACGCTGCCTCGTCGTTGTAATCAATCTTCGGCCTGTCGTTCGCGGCTAACCACAGCTTAAAGACCGGCTCGAAGTCTATCGAATCCCGGCTATAAGGGACGCGAGCATTATACGACTCACCTGATATGAACGTCTTAACCAATGCGGAGTTAAACCGCATGTTCTTGTTAACCTCATTGCACACCGTCATGCGAAGCCCTATCAGGCGGGTGATGTCCTCTCGTGGCCCACCGGCTGCGTTCGACCTGTCAGCTAGGAAGGTCGAGAACTTCGCCACTCTACCGTAACTGGCAGCACTTCCTAGCATTGATTCTAGGAACGTCGATTTCCCGGTAGCGCCTTCGCCGTAACAGAAGAATGAAGCCTCTTCGTTCGTGTACGCGGTTGTAGAGTAACCGGCTGCGCGTTTCAGAAAGTCGCGCACCTCTTGAATCGGTATGACTTTCTTTAGAAAGCTGGCCCACTTCGAATTTTCGAAGCCTTTCTCGTACGGCACATCGCAGTAGTGCGTTAAGTAGTCTTCAGCGCTATGTAGAAGCAGTTCGCCGGTTCTGATGTCAAACGTGCCGTTCTCACAATTGAAGAGAAGCGGGTCGCGGTCGAACTCGTGTATGCTTATCTCTAAATCAGCCTTAGCTGAGTCGATTATACTCTCTAAGCTGTAGCGCTTGGCCGTCTCACGAGCCCACGCGTTATACTTCTTGACTAACTCTTCTTTCTCAGTCGGCGATTTGTCTCGCAGTTCGTTAACTAATGTGGCCTCTTCGCGAATCATCCACACGACATCACGAGCACAGCGCTTAACATAATCGTTCGAAACTACGACCCATCTCGACCCATTATAGAGATGCCAGCGTTTTGTCTCTCGGCACCACCTGAGCGTTTCGCCGTGACGTTCTAAAAACCGCTCAGCGTTGTCGAGAGCATCAAGCCGCCTTAGTCGAAGCGTCTCGATATGCTCCTTTCCGCCGCTACCTGTCGTTATGACAGTTTTGCGAATAGCGGCCTCATCGGGTACTCGACCCTCTGAGCGGAGCACATCTAAGCATTTTTTAATCGTATCGCGGTCTAACGGGCCGGCGTCCTCGCAGTGTATGAAACCCTCGCGTACTGCTACCCACGTCAGCGCATCGCCGCCAGTGTCGCACCTAAAGCAATGCCAGAGCCCTTTCGACGTGTTAACGCTCATATTGCCAACGCCAGTAGCGCCGTGTATAGGGTGCTTGATGAGATAGCCTTCGCTTGTCTTCTTTGCGTTAGCGGGTATGTCGAGCACGTCAGAAAGCGAGATGTGGTACTCGTCACAGATAGACGGACTAGACCCTCGCGGTCGTTCGACAGTACGCCACTCGACGTCAAGCTCTGGCTTTATGACTTCCTGTACCCATTTCGCAGGAAGCTCTGAAACCGGCGCGAGCAAAATCACTTCGTACTCGCCATTCGCGGTGACAGACGGCGGTGCTACGACATAGCCCTTAAACTTCAAGTCAATCCCGTCACTGAGCTTCGCCTTAAGGGGCTTGTCTATCAGCGCTTGAGGATATGTAAAATAGAAGTGATACCCACTTGTAGGCGTCCGTACCGAGTAGGTTCTCGGAAGTGGGCCGAGCTTGTCTTCTAGTTTTTCAAGCTCAGCGCTTCCGTTCTTAGTACCTTTATTGTCGACGTCGACGACGAGAAGCTTTGAATTAACGCCTACCCGGATGCCGATGTTAACGTTCTGGCGCTTAACCCATACTTCGCGAAGCCGTTTCTTGTCGGTCGTCGCTTGTTTATGGCCGTTCCGTAGTCCGAGCATGGAGTCAGTCAGTGGTACTTTCTTATGCTCGGTGAGCGGTAGTACGGGCCAACCCCGAGAAGCATAATCGAGAGCAGCAGTCAAAAGTTCGCTCATCGCGTCACCCCAGCAACGCGCTTAAATAATCAAGAAACAATCTTCTCATGTAGACACTTCGTTCGCTGGTGCTTCAACATCCGTCCTTTTTCTTATTATTCTGTCATTTTGATACGGTGTGTTTTCCCCACCATGCGACTCGCTATGTTAGTTTTTGGACAGCATCGCCGTTTCGAACCCACCCACGCTCTATGTTTGAGCGACACATTTCAGAGGCGCAGCTGCGACAAGCGTCATTGAGCAACGCGCGGTAATGGTCACACTAGATTATGTGTCAGTCAAAGTTAATAAGTATTTGTGACAATATTAATTATATCTTGTGCGATTATAACTAAATAAATAACAAGACTTATTAATAACGTCTACACATATAAGCACGTATGCAACCGGTCACAATTTCCTTAGAGCCCGAGATGTTAGCCACAATCGACGGAACTGCACAGATGAATGGACTCTCTCGCTCGCGTTTTATTCAAGATGTAATCGCTGAATACCTAGCACCATCGAAAACTGCAAGTGAGGTCACGGCATTAAATAATGAACTTGAGAGCGCGAGGGCGTTAATCGAATCCAAGCAAGAAACTATTAATGAACTACGAGAGGCTAACCGCTTTTTGCGGGAAGAATACTCGAAGTTAACGGCGCGGTTGCTGCCGGCGGAGACGAAAAGCTCATTTTTGGATAAGGTTTCTAGGATGAATTCCTCGACCTCTGTTTGGTCGTTGTTCACGGGGTAAGATGGTGGGCCTACCTTGGATAATTGTTAGCTAAAAGCAGGGCGAAAGTATGACAAGATTCAGAGAGCCCCTCGTGCACGACGTTTTTAACGCAGTCACCTAATTGACCTGTACACCAGCTTAGTGAACCGCCCTGAAATCAAAGCAAATCGAAAAAATGGAGAACGCAACTAAGGTTGTTAACCACCCCGCGCACTATTAAAAAAGTCACATGAACTTATTTGGACCAAGCATCGACCCATGCACGGAGCGGTTTCACAGCCTTAGAAATTCTAAACCGAGGCAGTTACAGTATAGCTAAATCCTATTTGAAGCTTTATTACAAATTTAGTACGTTACGGCGGTTGCCGTTCCTGTGGTCCTCCTCGCAATGACCCGGGCTAGTCTCTAACATAGCGCGGACGGCGGTAATATTCGCAATTCGGGATACACTCTTTATCGCCTCGAAGCTTGCTGCTGACGAATCTAATACACCTTCGGCAGTACATCATTAACGGGCAATTGCTTCGCTTCCTTACGTTCGTTACCTGCGTCCGGAAAAACTAATGATAGCCACGATTGCTGATGCAGCGATAACGCTAAAAACGGGGTCTAGCTTCGCTTGAAAAAAGGGGGGGCCGGCCCCTCCACTTCACTATGTAAGCGGCGATTACGAGGCCCACAGAAGCAAGCGTGACATCGAAGCCGGGCGTCGCACCCTGACTTGTGGCCGCAGGTGCGTTGCTGAGGGCGTAGACGTTGCCGTCGTTGCTCCCCACGTAGACCACGCCGTTGGCGACGGCGGGAGAAGAGAGCACAGCGTCTTCGGTCGTGTAGCTCCACAGCTTCGCCCCGGTGGTGGCGTTGAGGGCGTAGAAGTTGCCGTCATCGCTGCCCACGTATACCGTTCCGTTGGCGACGGCAGGGGATGACTCAACATAGCTTCCGGTCGTGTAGTTCCACAGCTTCGCTCCGGTGGTGGCGTTGAGGGCATAGACGTTTGTGACCCAGCTCCCCACGTATACCGTGCCGTTGGCGACGGCAGGGGATGAGTCAACATAGCTTCCGGCCGCGTAGCTCCACAGCTTCACCCCGGTGGTGGCGTTGAGGGCGTAGACGTTGTGGTCATAGCTTCCCACGTACACGACGCCGTTCACGACGGCAGGAGAGGAGAGCACGGCGGCTCCGGTCGTGTAATTCCACAGCTTCGCCCCGGTGGTGGCGTTGAGGGCGTAGGTGTTGTTGTCAGTACTCCCCACATAGACCACACCGTTTGAGACGGTTGGGGAGGAAAGCACAGAGTTTCCGGTCGTGTAGTTCCACAGCTTCACCCCGGTGGTGGCGTTGAGGGCGTAGACTTTACCATCTTCACTGCCCACGTAGACCACGCTGTTGACGATGGCAGGAGAGGAGTACACCAAGCTTTTGGTCGTGTAGTTCCACAGCTTCGCCCCGGTGGTGGCGTTGAGGGCGTAGACGTTGTGGTCATAGCTTCCCACGTACACAACGCCGTTTACAACGGCGGGGGAGGAGTACACCTCGCCTTTGGTCGTGTATTTCCACAGCTCAGCCGCGGTCGTGGCGTTGATGGCGTAGAGGTTGTGGTCCCAGCTGCCCACGTAGACAACGCCCTTGGCGACTGCGGGAGAGGAGCCCACGTAGCCTCCGGTGGTGAAGCTCCACGTCAAAGGGCCGTTCGACCTCCCGGCGACGGGGCTATAGTCGCCGGTGTGTTGGGTGTTGTAACGGAACATCATCGTATCGGTCTGTGCTGCTGCAGAAACGGTCATGGCGCCTGCGAATAAGACTGTAATAAGAAGAATGACGACAGGAAATGAGAGGATTTTGTATACGCGCATTATTGCCTCATAAGGCGTCTTAGACGCCTAGAACGCTTCAGAAGATAGATAAAGGCTCCGATTTGAAACTGACGGCGAGCAGTGCGCTCCGAGGCTTTGAAATCGAAAAGAGATAATGAACTAGGACCTACGGAGAGGCTAAACGGAACACACTACACTATTCTATTGGACCTAGTAAGGGTTCACAGTTGCTCTGAGTTGCCCCGCGTTTAAAAAATAGGTAGTCGGGTATTTGCGCCGACGAAATGCGCTGGGTCCCATTTTTTTAGCGATAATCTAACGGTTGTAGGGCGGTCCAAACGGTCTAACCCCCGACAGCGCCAAAAAAGGTTCAGAAAGTAAATGGCAGCCCTTAAAGAGAGTTGCGTCACGGCTGCTCATACGCCCAGCCGTATTCACGAGACTGATGTATCTGCACTTGTATCCGTTTGATAATCCGTCGCAGCTGCTGACGTGCGCTGTCGGGTAGCCAGCCATCGTGCACGCGGTCTCGCCAGGTATTGATAAGCTTCCCAACTGGTCGAGCACTTCCTAAAAAGTTTTTCGGTGGCCATATCAGCACAGTCGTTTTTGTAGTCTGCGATTTCAAGGATGAGCTCATCGACCTCTGCACAATCGTTGTTCACGGAACAGGATGGTGGGTCTAGGTGGGTAATTGTTAGCTAAAAGTAGCGCGAAAGTGTCGTAAGATTGAAGGCCCGGCGCGTCTTTATCACTCTCCTGAGTGAATGAGCTATCTGTTTGTTTGTGAACTTGGCACCCGTGTAGAGTATGCGAACACGCGAGGACGAAAAAATGACCGAGTGCTTACATAGAACCCGGGACGTTAGAAAGGGAGAGTGCTCTCAGCCCGCCGTCCTCAGCGATAAAGACTGTATAGCGTGTCTCGGAAGGGGGCGCGGAAAACGGGTAGCGTTCTTGCAAAAGCTCGCGGCACGGGGCGTCGAGGTGCCGAAGGATGAGTACTATTGGGATTTCTTCGTCAGCATGATGAAAAGCAAGATTTCAGAGAAAGGCGAGACGTGGGTCAAGGAAAACCCACGATGGGCGACCGCGGGTTGGTCGTATCTTGAGACGTTGTTATAGGAGGCAATAGCCGTGTCAGCGGGGAATATGGCACACCAAATTTGGCAAGAGAAAGAACTTAAACACCGTGCCCGCGGCGGTCGTGGTGCGTGGCCTCCCATTTGCCGCATGATAACTCAGTACTACGAGCCGCGGCAAGAGGATGTTTACCATTTACCTGGCGTGGTGCCTCGCGGAGATTGCCGCGGGGCGGATGCAAATAAGGAGATGAGAGCTAAAAAATAAGACAAAACGCGACAGACAGGCGGGATTAACGGCGCTCACGACATTTTCTATATCGGTGTTTGGTTCGTAGCCAACGCTTTTTGTAAAGACGCTGCTAACCCCCGTAAGCTTTCTTTTTCGCATGCAACTTTTACCGTGCCTCCCGCTTCCGACTGATAAACTCTTTCACTCTTTCGCGGTCATAAAGCTCTGTTTTTCTGTTATGTGAATCTGTCATAACTTTATCCGGGGGATTGAGCGCGCGGATGAGTTTTTCATCAAGTCCATATTCTGTAGCAAGTGCTCGACGACTCACATAATACGTCATTTTGCCTCTTTATAACAATATTCAGTTTTAATCCCGTCGGCAGGCGGTGCGGTCTTTCTCTTACCGCCTCTGCAAGCGTATTTTAAATCTCGTTCCTTCATAATCATATGCCACATCCACCCTGCGCTACTCATCGTTCGTCAGCTCCTTTTTTATCCGATTCGAATTGTATTCCGTCTCCCTTATACGGTTTTTCGTGATACACTTTGTGAAGCAAAACTTCTCGCGGGTATGCCTTCTGGGAACGCGCCGACGTGGAAGAAGATGTATCACTATTTCGAGTTCAGAAACGAAGAATTCTTAGAGCACTACCACAAGCGGAGCCATGCTGAGACGACGTTTCATATGATAAAGAGCAAGTTTGGGGATGCGGTCAGGAGCAAGACGGAGGTTGCTCAGGTTAATGAAGTGCTGTTGAAGGTGCTCTGTCACAATATCTGCGTCGTTATTCAGGAGATGTTTGAGTTGGGGATTGGACCGGATTTCTTTTCGGCTTAATGCCTATTTTTTTATCGCTGAAGAGTAAGTAATAACGATGAAAAATATGGAAGAAGGTAAGGTCAGCTGGTTCGTAAGTCTATTCGGTAGTGAAAACGAAAAGGAACTGTTGCGTGACTTTTTGGATTTACCTAATTGTCGCTTGGTTCAGGCCAAAGAGAAAAATAAGGGATGTTATTTAACCGCTTCTCGTTTTTCCAACCTAGCAGACGACGAGGAAGTATGTGAATCAGCTAAAAAACTGCTTACAATGATTAGGGCATTCGCAAAGATAGAACTTGGAGGGGATTTTCAATCTATCAATGTCGGAGGTCGCGGTAAAATTGTGGTGGATAGTGAGAATGCCGCTACGATTATCAGGAGCCTAGATGGTAACGTAGAAGGTAATGCAGATGTTTTCACATCTGGAATAACGGCAACGGCAACTGCTAAAGTAAATGTACCGAACGCTGTCATTCAAGATGAAGACGATAACGTCGTGCATCAAGAGAGTTTAACGCGTCCGGAGCGTTGGTTCGACCATTACCTAAACCGGTGCGATGAAGAGATTGACAGAGTAGTATTTGACGCGCTTTATCATTTTGCCCAAGTTACATCGTGGTTCAGTTTATACGAAATATATGAGCACATTACGTTTGATATCTGCGACGAAAGCAATAATAAGGCAAAAAACAAGATTATAAAAGATGGATGGGTAGATGAGGGCAAACTAAACGATTTCCTCTTCTCAGCCCAGTATTACGACGTCGTAGGCGGTGCCAAAGACGCATATTTGGGTTCGGAATCATCTCGCCATTCTTGGGCGCAGCATCTAAAGGATTTAAGAAAACAAAAGAAATCTAAAGCGGATACCCCTCAAGACAGCATCATGCACTTACCGGAAGCCGAAAATCTAATGGGGCACATTTTAGAAAAATGGCTTAAATCTAAACAAACTAGCTGATACTCTGATTTCTTAATCCTCCAAAAAATGTTGCAAAAGTTTGAAGTCCGTCACAAAGTGATCGGAAAATAAGACCCCTGCAACGAAGCTGTACTTCCTTTGAGTCTGTGAGGGGCAGGTAGTGATGCCAGTTATCGAAATCCATTGCCAGAGAACGTACACGATATCTACATGAAGTACTGGGAGAACGTCGACTTCACAGTCTAAGACGGTCGCTGAACGATCCTGCTCTCGAACCAGCCTAAGCCTTTTCGCGGAGAGGAAGCGTTACGTTAATCGATCCATTTGGTTACCGCGCTCGCGTCGGGACGTTCGACTGGGGGGAGGCGCTCTACCGGATAACCGATCGCACATCCGTTTGTCCCAAATTCACCGTGCGGTATTCCAAGTACTGAACAAAACTCGCTATCCTGCCCCACCTGAGCAGTCACTGACACGAGCTGAAATCCCAGGCCCAGAGCGGTTGCCTTCAGCCACATGTTTTCAAGACAGTAAGCGAGTGATTGCTGCTCTGCAGGGGGGATGCCTCTCCGTTCTGCTACGACGATGTAGTAGGGAGCGGTACCGATACCTAGTATACCCATCTCTGCGAGTCGCTCCAGTTTTGTTCTTGTTACAAACTCCCGGGCTTGGTATTCCAAGGATGGATTAGTCGCCAGTTTATCGCGCAGCTGTTCCGCCATGCGCTTCGCCTGACGCTTCCCAAGCTCCGCGACGTGTGCAAGTTGGGGGCTCCCCTCTTGGAATATAAAAAATCGACGGAAGTCCTGTCCAGCAACGGCCTGCGCCGCATAGGGAGCGAGCAATCCCGCCCGTATGATTTTCAAGATATGCTCTTTTGACGGAACATCGGGCGCGAACAATCTCACTGAACGCCGTGATTCGAGGATTCGGTCAAGGATCGCGTTATCTTCTTGGGTGAAAGGTGAAACGTGTGTCATGGTCACAGATCTTACTCACGAGAATAAATATCATATTCTTATTATTAGCGTGGGCGGCATCGACTGGAAACACTACAAACACCCGCTCCCTGAGCAAGTGTTCAACGTTTATATGAAGTACTGGAGAAATGTCGATTTCACAGTCTAAGACTGCAAGTGGATTCATTTCAGTTCTGAGCTATTTCCCAGAGATCTTCGGAAATTCTGTGAACAAATGGGCGACATTTTGCAGTGGGACCAGTCGAATAAGAACTATATTCTTACTCACGTCGTTTCGGGTGTCGACTGGCGATTCTATAAGCACCCGCCCCCAGCTTCGGTTTATGACCTCTACATGAAGTACTGGGGCGGCGTGCGCCTAAAAATCTGAGGGCGCGCTCATGCCATTTCTAGGCGTTTCAGCACGCCACTGAGCTTAAAGAAAAAGAAGATAAGAGTTAGCTCCTCTTCCTCACCATGCAGGCGGCGATTACGAGTCCGACAAAAATTAATCCGACAAAAACGAGCACGACATCGAAGCTTGGCGTCGTACCCTGACTTGTTGCCGCCTGACTTGTTGCCGCTTGACTAGTAGCCGCAGTTGCGTTGCCGATTGCGTAGACGTTGTTGTCATAGCTCCCTACGTAGACCTCACTGTTAACGACGGCGGGGGAGGAATCAACACCGCCTCCGGTCGTGTAGTTCCACAGCTTGGCCCCGGTGGTGGCATTGAAGGCGTAGACGTTGTTGTCCTCGCTTCCCACATACACCGTGCCGTTGGCGACCGCGGGGGAAGAGTACACACTGCTTCCGGTCGTGTAGTTCCACACTGTCGCCCCGGTGGCAGCGTTGAGGGCGTAGACGTTGTCGTCCTCGCTTCCCACATACACCGTGCCGTTGGCGACGGCCGGGGAGGACAGCACAGCGCTTCCGGTGGTGTAGCTCCAGAGCTTGGTGCCGTTGTTGGCGTAGATGGCGTAGACGTTGCCGCGAAGAACACCATATTCGTCGCCGCTCCCCACGTAGACCGTGCCGTTGACGACCGCGGGAGAGGATTCAACGCCGCCTCCGGTCGTGTAGTTCCACAGCTTGGCCCCCGTGGTGCCGTTGAGGGCATAAACGTTGTTGTCATCGCTCCCCACGTAGACCGTGCCGTTGACGACCGCGGGAGAGGATTCAACGCCGCCTCCGGTCGTGAAGCTCCAGACGAAGGTGCCGTTAGTCGCGTTGAGGGCGTAGACACTGTTATCATCGCTCCCTACGTAAACGAAGCCGTTTGCGACGGCGGGGGAGGAGTCCACCATGCCAAAGGTCGTATAGTTCCACACTTTAGCCCCCGTGGTAGCGTTAAGGGCGTAGACGTTGTTGTCATCGCTCCCCAAGTAGACCATTTCGTTAACGACGGCAGGAGAGGAGAGCACCGGCCCCCCCGTCGTATAGTTCCACACTGTCGCCCCCGTGGTGGCATTAAGCGCGTAAACGTTGCTGTCATAGCTTCCCACATAGACCACTCCGTTTGAGACGGAGGGAGAGGAGAACACGATGTCTGCGGTCGTGTAGTTCCACGTCAGCTTTCCAATTGACATGTTGTTCCCCGCCATGGGGCTGTAATCACCGCTGTGCTGGGCGTTGTTGCGGTACTGCATCGTATCGTACTGCGCCGCCGCAGGAACGGTCGTGGCGCCTGCGAATACGACTGTAATGAGAAGGATTACTACAGAGAATGAAACGATTTTCGATAGGCGCATATGATTGCATCTTGCGTTTGTTGACGCCCAAGAAAGTGGAGCAGATACGATAAAGGCTGCGGTCTGCTACGGATGACGAGAGGCAGCACTCAATGCGCTCTAAGACCTTGAAATTAAAAAGAAATAGTGGCTGAGGCCCGTCACCATGCCACGCGACGCGCACAGCGATAATACTCGCAATATGGGATACCTTCATCTTTGCCGCGAATCTTGCAGCCGACGAATTTAACGCACTTATGGTAATCTATATTTATGCAAGTGAATTAATGCGCCCCCCCTTACATTCGTTACCTATGTCCGAAAAAACGATGATAGCCACGATTGCTGATACCGGGATAACGCCAAAAAAGCGAGGTTATAGCATCGCTTGAAAAAGAGGAGGGGGTTAGCTCCTCCTCCTCACTACGTAAGCGGCGATTACGAGTCCGACAAGAGCGAGCATGACATCGAAGCCGGGCGTCGCACTCTGACTTGTGGCCGCAGCTGCGTTGCCGATGGCGTAGACGTTGCTGTCAACGCTCCCCACGTACACCGTGCCGTTGGCGACGGCGGGGGAGGAGAACACGCCGCCTCCGGTCGTGTAGTTCCACAGCTTCGCCCCGGTGGTAGCGTTGAGGGCGTAGACGTTGTTGTCCTCGCTCCCCACGTACACCGTGCCGTTGGCGACGGCGGGGGAGGAGAACACGCCGCCTCCGGTCGTGTAGTTCCACAGCTTCGCCCCGGTGGTAGCGTTGAGGGCGTAGGTGTTGTTGTCATCGCTCCCCACGTAGACCATCCCGTTTGAGACGACGGGTGAGGATTCCACCGGGCCACCGGTCGTGTAGTTCCACAGCTTCGCCCCGGTGGTAGCGTTGAGGGCGTAGGTGTTGTTGTCACCGCTCCCCACGTAGACCACCCCGTTGGCGACAGCGGGAGAGGAGTCCACTCCGCCACCGGTTGTGTAGTTCCACAGCTTCGCCCCGGTGGTAGCATTGAGGGCGTAGGTGTTGTTGTCACCGCCCCCCACGTAGACCACGCCGTTTGAGACGGCGGGGGAGGAGCCCACGGGGCCACCGGTTGTGTAGTTCCACAGCTTCGCCCCGGTGGTAGCATTGAGGGCGTAGGTGTTGTTGTCACCGCTCCCCACGTAGACCACCCCGTTTGAGACGGCGGGTGAGGAGAGCACAGCGTTTCCGGACGTGTAGTTCCAGAGCTCGGTGCCTGTGGAGGCGTTGAAAGCGTAGACGTTGTTATCCTCGCTCCCCGCATAGACGACGCCGTTGACGACGGCGGGAGAGGAGCCCACGGGGCCTCCGGTCGTGAAGTTCCACGTCAGCAGCCCTTTCGACGTGTTGCTCCCCGCTACGGGGCTGTAATCGCCGCTATGCGTAGCGTTGTAGCGGAACTGCATCGTATCGTACTGCGCTGCTGCAGGAACGATTGCAACGCCTGCAAATAAGACGGTTACGAGAAGGATAACTACAGACAATGAGACGCTTTTGGATACACGCATGATTACCTCTTAAAATGTTCTTAGACTCATATGAGCGTGTCAGAAGATACGATAAAGGCTGCGGTCTGAAACTGACGGCGAGCAGCGCGCTCTAAGGCCCTGAGATTGAAAAGAAGGAAAAAACGAGTCAGGAACTATGGAAAGGAGGAAGAACATGCTGTGCTATACTGGTCGGGGACTACCCGGAAAAATTACCAGCCTTTGGCTGCATTTTGGTCTCTATTTGATAAATAGGCGCTGTTAACCGACGGTGTACATTGATGTACACAGCTCTCGGCAAAAATTATTACAGTACCCCCAAAGGGATTTTCGCTATATAATGTTGAAAATATCAATAGGCGTATCTGGTCTTTGCTCATTGCGTTTGCCAATCAGACGGCAAAATAAGGGAATCAATACTATTACAAACGGTACTGTTGCCTCCGTTGTTAGCAGAGTGCGAGCCGCTCGTTTCGCTCTTCTTGTCATCTAAGAAAAAAATCTTGAAAGTTCTTACTTCTTGCTGGCTTAGTTGCTTGCGAGTCGTGCGGATGCTCGCACTTCGCCGTCCCTTGTTACATCATAACACTTCATAAGCTCCGGCAAAAATCTGATGAGATTCATTTGTTGCTGGAAAATTAACAAGCATCACTTTCTGCCAATCGCACTGGGAAAACACGACGGTCATCTGTTTGGAGGGGTAATCGATTTCTTTTTTTGAGCTTGGGTAAATCTCTTGCTGGTCATCATTTAGCTCCCGCCATTTGCTTACAGCAACAGCTCAGGCCAGCAAAGGCAAAAAAGTCAAAATTGCGGCTTTAATCCATTCTTTCTTTCTTGTGCCTCAAGAAACTCTTAAATCCAGTGTTTTCCACTCAATAAAGGAAAAAATAAATATAACGATTAAACTGAAACAAAGATTAGACTAAAATTCAACAGGAGGTGAAATAATGGCGGGGACAAGCCAACTGAGTGCGGGTGGGATGATAGGACTTGCTATCATACTCGGAATCCTTTTAGCGCTGTTTCCATTTTTAGTAATTTGGCTAGCTTGGTTGGCAGTTATCATATTATTCCTAGGTGGAATTGCTGCATTGTTCACAAAATAATTCAGCCATAACCTTGGATACATAAAATCTCTCTTTTTTTTCTTCGGGCATAGGTCTCAATATACTGCAGCGTTTTAGTGCTATCGTGGATTCCATTCGCAACGCTTCGCCTTCGTGTTTGAAGGCGCATGGAGGCTGTCCACAGTTAGCGCATAAGATCGACTTCAACCTAGTGAGAACCTAAATCGGCCTTATGTAGATATCTAAAAAAAAATACTGTGAGTCACTCAACCGTTAGTTAGCCCCTGCTGATTATTGATATATGGGCTGAGTCAAATTCGCAAACGATGGTTTCAGGGCTTGACATATCGATTCGAGAGAGGTGAACCACGAGCCTCAACGGTGTAAACGCATCTGTGTGTCTGTTTATGAAGTCACCCTCAAGGTGCATCTGCTTGTCAGTTTTAAGGTGCTGGTATAGCTGCGGCAACAACCTCTGGTCTTCCTGGGGATCAAGGAAAATTACACCGTATATGTCCGCAAGTCCGTTAGCCGTGGCCCTTGGGTTTTCCAAAGTTCCCGCGTGTATCTCATCTGGCTTGATTGAGCATCTAGCAAAGCCCTGCCCAGTTTGCACCTGATCGTCAAGATAGAAGGTCAAATCACCGACACTCTCATATTCTTCCCGCATTGTGTCCAAAAAATAGAAGGCCATTTAAGTCTTTAAAACTGTCGAATCATACTCAGAATCATACTCACGCACCATGCTCCTTGACACGCGCTGTTTCATTTTGCTCTCCTTGCTTCGTGCACAGGGTTACGACCGAGCACATTAGAACGCTTGACGGTTGGACAATTTAGATCCGCACTCCGTGAAGAGAAGCCTGTGCTTCACGTGCTTGCTGAGCAAGAAAAGAACGGGATCGAGCATTACGTGCCTTTGCACCCTTCAGTTATGATACAATTAGCGAGGTCTTAGCGCACGATTTTGACGAAAAAGACGATGCCAAGCTCTTCTTTATGTTCAATTCGTTTCAAAACTGTGATAGAACGACAGAGAATCCCGCTTTCGCGTGTTCGTGACGCAAGCAAGGCACGTATGTGGTTAAGTGACTCCCGCAAGTTCGCTGAACAATTTGGAGATATAATCGGCTGGGATGCGACAAACCGCAAGTATGTCCTAGGGCCTGGGAAGACTGGCGGTGACTGGGAACATTATAAGCACCCCCTTCCCGAGGACGTCTACGACACATCCATGCGATACTGGCGAGATGTAGAGCTTCGTGCATAAACTACTGCACGATTAGGTACTCCCGTAACGCTCCTCGCGGCTCTAGCGCTCGGTGCCCTGAACAGAACTCTGAGGCCCTAAGAAAGGGGGGAGGACGAGATCGTGTTTAATGCTCGATCGCAGCAGCAAAGTAGATGTTTTTCCCGGAGGCTTTCAGGGGAATCCCATACACCATACTGCATCCTTTGAACATCCCGAGTTTCATTGCGGCAACGCCGGCGGTATACATGACACGGTTGTCCACGTTATGGATGCTCGCCGTTTTCACCGCTGACCCTACAGCAATGCCGAGGTCAGTAACCTTGAACACGCAGTTCGGACCTTTGTAATCCGTTTTATTGGCCTTTGCCGCTGCACCGGCTATTTCCATATCCTTGCAGCTTACGTACCCGCATCCACCACAGTTCAGTCCGAGTGACTTCTCCCCGCTTACTCCGATGAGGAACGTCGCATCACTGACTTTGACCTGTTCGCCGTTGATCCGAAAAAAGTCCATGCCGGTTTCGGCAGCGAGATGGAGCATCTTCTCGGCGATCTTCTCTTGGTCTTTGCCCGTGACGATCTCAATAGTGATTGAATCGAGTCCTACGGCTTTCGGTGCGGTCCGTGCTGCCAGCGCCATAAGTCCGGCAACGGTTTTTACTGCTTCTGTTTCTGCAGACATACCGGATTATTAGTTTTACACAAGAAAAGTATTACGCCACCTAAAACACTTTTTTAGCCGCTAATTCTGTCAAAATCGCTCTTGATGCTCCTAGCAGCCAGCATTCCCGTAGAAAATGCCGCTTGCAGATTATAGCCCCCCGTATCCCCGTCCACATCCAAAACCTCGCCCACCAGATATAGTCCTTTGACCAGTCTGGACTGCATGGTTTTGGGATCGACCTCAGCGGTTTCCACTCCACCTCTGGTGCACATGGCCAGGTTAAAGCCACAAACATCGGATACGACCAGAGGTAGACCTATCAGATTATCAATCAATCGATTTCGCATCTTTCGGGTCAATTGAGCCGTTTGCAGGTCAGAGGCAATCCCCGAGATCTCCAGCAATCTCTTTGTCAAACGGGGAGAGAGTGGCACACCAGCAGGCACAAAGTTAGGCAGACTTGCCAACACAGACCGTAAGCTCCTTTCACCATCACGCCGTGCCCTTCCTACGAGCCATTTCTCCAGTTCCTCTCGTCTGTCCTCCGACACAAAAGAGAGCTTAATTACGTCTTCTGCTCTGATATACCTGGATAGGTCCAAAATTCCTGGGCCCGAGAGTCCATCGTGGGTGAAAAGAATATCGCCACGATGTTCTTTGATTTTTGCACGGCGATAGAGTGAGATCTTCATATCCGAAAACGAGAGACCAGCCAGCTCAGAGAAAGGATATTCCTTTATGAAAATTGGGGTTAGAGCCGGACCGATCTCAGATATGCTGTGGCCAAGGATGCCGGCAAACCTGTAGCCGTCTCCGCTCGATCCCGTGGCCGGATAGGAGCACCCCCCTGTGGCTATCACCAACAGCTTGGAGCGATAGCTGCCGCCAACACAGCCCACAAAAAAACCATCCCCCCTCCTGGTTATGGACTTGACAGCCTGGCTGCACTTGATAACTACCCCCACTTCTTGGCATTGCAGGGTCAAGATATCCAGCACATCTCTTGCCTGCATGGTATCTGGGAATATCTTACCTCCCATTTCTTGGACCGTGCCCAGCCCCCGGTCTTCGAAGAAGGAAATGAGGTCGCGGTTCGTGAAGCCGAGAAGAGCCGGGCGCAGGAACCTGCCATGATTTCCATAGTGGTCAAGAAAGTCCTGAATATCTCCATCGTGAGTTATATTGCAGCGGCCAAAACCTGATATCAGGAGCTTATGCCCCGGGGAATTCTTTCTTTCTATAATCACTATCTTTTTACCATTCTGCATGGAGTTTATGGCGCAAAAAAGCCCGGAAGGCCCGCCCCCGACAATAATCAGATCGTAGTCTTCGGGTCCAGGCAAAAGCTCATCCCTCTCGCCGGTTTCACGTACATCATCTGGCTTAGCTCGGATTTTTTTATGAAATTTTGCCAAAGGAACCACTCTACATCTATTATTGCCAAACTGATCGGTAAAAAGCTTTAGGAGTCGCTTATATAGCTTTGTGAATGTATGGAAATATCAGATCTGAGGTGCAATATGCTAAAGATTGCCCCTTATCTTGGAATCACGCGGATGACCCTCAACCTCTATCGGAAAGATGTTTCCTCCATGACTGGTTCAGATTCTCAGCCATGGTAAAAACGCGTCACGCCGCGTTCAGTGATCCGCAAGGGACTTTATTATCTATAGGAGACTGGATACGGTGTATTTTTTTAAGGAACTGTGAGAAGTCCTTCAGCCTCCATCCCGTGTTATTCAGAGGCAATACTAGCGTGATTCAAAAGTTATTTAAGGGCGAAAAAGGGGTATGCAGAAACGGAGCTTCTCCTTAACGCTTTGACATTGCCTATTCCAACTCAAAGAAAAGTCGCAAGGCATGATCGCGGCAGGACTGTCCGTCATAGGAATTGTTAAGAGTGATATAAACGTCGAGGGCATAGAAGGTTAAAAATGGCATGCTGCCGTCCAAGTCAAACACAAATAGCGCGCGATGGTGTTAAGGGAATAATCATATCGACAATAGAGGTTAATGGCGCGCCCGAAACCGTGCTTATTGATAAAAATACGACCTACGTCGTCGCTAAGTATAATACGCTCCGAGGGGCGCTACATGGACATACCTATTTTTGCGATGCGGTCGCCAAATCCTATGTGATAAAAGACGCCTGGGACGATGAGATAACTCTAGTACCGCGCGACGGGGCTTGACAACCCTGCGGGCTCGTGATAGTCTGCCACACAGCAGTCGAGGCAGAAAGAGAAATATTGCTTAGACATGGAAGGTGGTTAGACCCCTTGAAATTCTACATACTGGGCCGCGGGGGTTACCAGGCCTTGACCAGAGATTCCCAAAGGAGAATAAGGTGCCAATCCCTCTGAATGGAATCGTCAGCCGCAACCAACTGCTGGACCGTTTTAGGCAGGCGATAAGCGACCCTCTCGGCCAGGCTCAGCAAATAGGCGCAGCGGATATCGTTGTGGGGATTCCCTTCTACAATGAAGCGGACTCGATTGGTCACGTGCTGAGGACGGCCGTCCAGGGACTGGATCAATACTATCCCGATGCGAAATCGGTGATCGTAGCCGCCGGGTCGCCGGCGGGCGGAAAAGCGCTCCAGGCCATCAACTCCACGCGTCTGAGGAAGAAATCCCTTGTGGGGCGGATCGCCTTCAAATTCGATGACGACCTACTGGATGGGAAGGGCTGGAGCATCCGGGCGATCATGGAGATCGCGGATCAACTGGGGGGCGATCTGGTCCTGCTGGAGGCCGATCTGACCAGCCGAAGAGGCAAAAAAGAGGTGGTGGGGATGGCTCCGGAGTGGATTTGGTCTTTGCTCGACCCCGTCAAGCGTGGTCAGATGGATCTGGTGGTCTCCCGGTTCAATCTGCATTATGCTGATGTCATCGCCCACGCCAATCTGACGTATCCACTGCTGAGTTCGGTGTACAACTCTCCGGTCTATTCCCTCGTGGGCAGCCTCCGGGGCATCGCCCACCAACTGCTTCGGGTTTATCGGGATGAAGCGCGCCGCAACTGGAACACAACAACCGGCGGACATGGGATAGACGCTTGGATTGTCACCAACGCTATCGTCACCAACGCCCGGATCGGCGAAGCCAACCTCGGAGTGAAAATCGATAACGAACCAGGAGGGAAGTGGGAACTGGTGTTCCGGCAGGTGACCCGATCGCTGTTCGATCAAATTCTCAAAGACCATGATTGGTGGCAATCGACTCAAATAGCTGAAGAGCCGCCCATTCTGAAACGATTACCGACAGTCGGCGTTCGGAAATCGCACCGGCCTGTGGTGGCAGAGATGGCTCCGGATGTGCTGATGGCCAAATACCAGGGGGGTTTCAACCGATTCCATTGGCTGTACGATAAGATATTCCCGGCCGAGATCTGCCAGCAACTGGAGAATATGGCTGAGGTCCAAGCGAGCGAGTTCAAATTCTCAGCCGGCCTATGGACAACCATCCTGTATGATTTGCTTTTAGCCTATGCCTTCAATCGAGACTTTACCCAGGATGACCTGTTCGATTCCCTCATGCCCCTGTATGACGGGTTCACCGGCAGCAACTTGATCGAAATCGAAGCGCTGAGAACCGAACTGGAGTCGACCGCTTCTGTGAACGTCGACCATCTCATTTCCATTGAAGCCGAGGCGCGGATCGAAGAGCTGGTGAATGAGTTCCTCGTGCAGAGGCCGACATTCATGGCGGCATGGCAGGAGCAGGCCGAAGCGCTCAAACCCCCGGTGCCCCAGGTGACCTATCGGGAATTCATTCCCGGAGTGCCTCTGGTGGTTCCGTCGCAGTTAGCAGCCCCCGACGGCGGGATCGTCACGGCGAACGATGTTTATGATTCGGTGTTTGCCAGACGCCGCCAAGAATTCGAGCATTTCGTCTATGATCGGCTGGGAGTCCGGCGCGAAGCCAGCTCTCAGGAAACGTCTCTGGCTATCCGGCAATTCCTCCTCTCGGTGGAGACCCGCCTTTTCCCCGATGCAGATCTCTCGACCATCGAAGGCACCCAACAGGTGGTCGACGCCATTTTTGCCGACCTCCCCCCTCAGAAGGCCTTCTCCCTTGTTCCCGAAAAGATCTCTGCTATATTGGCGCAGATGCCGCCGACGGTTCTGCCGATCAAACTCGGTTTTGATACTCTGGATGAACTCCTGCAAAAATACGATCCGCGGGACGTTCTGGCCCTGGTTAGCTGGGTTGAGGATCGACACTACGTCGAGGGTCTCTGGGGCATCATTCGGGAGACCATTCGTCCAGAACATTCTGGCCCCTGCGATATCAAGTCGCTCGTGGTCAATGGCGATGATTTCCCGTCGCTGGTGGAGATGAAGGATTCTTCCGCCCTGGATAAACTGGGCTCCGGCATTTTGGTGACCAGCCTTCATAAGGGGATGGGCGGTGAATTCCCCCGGCTACGATACCTGACGACCATTGTCAAGAATATCGTCGAGGCTGAAATGTTCGGTCAGGTGTGGCAGAGATTTGCTTCGGAGCGAAAGGACTTTGGCCGGAAGGTCATCGAGTCGATTGAGGGCCACTGGGGAAGAAACCCTCTGTCGGCGTACAGTATATTCGAAGCCGCCATCCACCGATCAGTGGCCGCGCGCCTGCGCCAGATGGCTGAGGCCATCGCCACGAAGAATCCGGGCAATAAGGATCGATTGACGCTAGCCGGTGATCTCAGATCGGTAGCCGATTCCTATCATCTGGCGTTGTCACTCCCCGATGGCGGCTTTGTGACGTGCTCCGCATGGTCGTGGGCGAGCTACAGCTTCAAAGGGGGTAGGACTTCCCCACCACCCCTTTCAGCGCACGTTGAGACGGACTGGACATCCCGGGAGTTCCTCCTCGAATATTTCAAGGCTGTCGGAGGGAACATCGAAGACTTGGGAGAGAAGGTGACCGAGTTGATGGGGCAGGGAAGGGCACAGGAAGATTTGGCTCAACTGGTGCTGGGAACGGAAAAGGAAGCCAGCGAAATTATGCCCAAAGCAACAGCAGGCCCCATTGAAGGGCAGCCTCCGGCCCGAATGCTGAAGCGGTATCTGCATAATCCGGTGCTCGAGTCCGTCAAAAACCACCCCTGGGAATCCAGATATGTGCTCAATGCGGGCGCTATCAAATTGGATGGCAAAGTCTATCTGGTTTATCGCGCAGTCGGCGAAGACAACGTCTCGCGGCTAGGTCTCGCCGTCAGCGACGATGGATTCAGGTTCAAACACCGGCTCGATCATCCCATCTTCGAGCCGGAGGAAAAAGCGGAAGCGCAAGGGTGTGAGGATCCTCGTCTGACGCGGATAGGGGATCGTATTTACATGACCTACACTGCCTACGATGGCATGATCGCCCAAGTCGCCCTAGCGTCAATTCCGGTGGATGCTTTCCTGAATAGACGCTGGAAAGCCTGGCAGAGACACGGCACGGTTTTCCCGGGAATCACCAACAAAGATGCCGCCTTGTTTCCCGAGCAGTTCAACGAGAAGTTCGCCATGCTTCATCGCGTGGATCCGCACATGTGGGTGACCTTCTCTCCCCACCTGAGCTGTCCCTGGCCCAGAAAGATGCATAAAATACTGGCGGGCGCCACCTCCGGGATGATGTGGGATGCGAGCAAGATCGGCGGCGGCTCCCAGCCGATCAAAACCAGGTTCGGCTGGTTGCTTATCGCCCACGGAGTCGACTATGCGCATATCTATCGGCTGGGGGTTATGCTATTGGACCTGGAAAATCCCACCAAACTGCTCTATCGTTCCCCCAACTTCATTCTGGAGCCGGAAGACGAATGGGAGCTGGGCAAGGTTGAGCGGTCGTGGGTTCCCGGCGTCGTGTACACGTGTGGAGCTGTTCCAAGAGACGGGGAGAAGGGCATCCTCGATGCGGATGATGAACTGATCGTCTACTATGGCGCTGCGGATTCGGTGATCTGTGCGGCCAGTGCTTGCATTAGAGACCTAATACCGGAGAGGTTCCGCTGGACGATTGCTCCCGAACCCAGTCCTGTCTAGATCGAGGATGGAGTCCCTTGCCCGAGCTATGTGATGAATTATGTGCAATCGATTCGATCGTGCTCCATCATTCTTTCCGGCGCGTCCATGCGTCAGGTCCCCCTATTAAAGCGGCATCAACTGACAGATGTCCATCTCGTTTAGATACGGGACTATTTCATCGCGCTCAGAATCTTCAACGGTGATATCCTTAAGTTCGACCGCCGTTTCGGGTGTCACAATCGGCCCAACTTTCTGATGCCAATGCAGCACAACCCGTTTGGGCTCGAGCACTGATCTGCAGCCTTTTTTCACTTTTTGTGTTGCGCAAACCCACGCAACCACAAGCTCGTTAAGCTTATCCGACTGCTCTCTTTTGTCCCGTCCAGGAAAGAGCGATAGATCGGGAAAGTTCTTGGAGACGAACTTGATCTCGATTTCGTGCGCTACGTTCATGCCGCCTATCCCGCCAGGCGTGCCTACCCCATGGCTGGCGATCCTGGAGTAAGGGAAAGGCGTTTCATAGACGTGAGAGGCTGCTTCTTCCTAACTCCGCACCAATATGCTCCGCTTTGAATAGAGATAAGCGGTAGGTGCTAAGTTAGCAAAAATGAGCGTGAGCGCAGCTCCAGAAATACCGATCAATGGAATCAAAACCACGTCTACGCTGATGAGTACCGCCAGCGCAAGAACGCTGCTTATCGTGACCACCTTCGCCCCACTCGTGCCAACGGATCCTGCGAGCGAAGCGTAGGATTCATCAACTACCACGATCACTGCTGCGATTGCAAAAAAGAACGCAATCTCCCAGCTGAAGGGGTAGCGACTTCCATAAAAAATGAAGGCAACAAACTCCAAAAAAACGATTGAGGGCACGAGCGAGATGGCCAAGTACGGCACTGCCCTATTTATTTTGCGAAAGAGCGCCTCCCTATCGCTGCTCTTTGACGCATAAGGAAAAAAGTTTGCGTTAATGATACTCCAGAGCATGAGGGCTACGGTTATAGACGGCAGGAAATACGCGTTGTAGATGCCGACGTTTGCTGTCGTCGTGAATGCATTGATCAGCAATCTATCGACGCCCAGAAACGCGGCTGCGAAAGCCCCGGGAGCAGCGAAGAGCGAGTAGTTGATTATTTTCTTCGCCCAAAACCGGTCAAATTGAAGCCTCAGGTAGGTGCGAAGGTACACGACCAAGATGAGGCCAATGACGGCGTACGAGACGTACGATGAGTACGCAGCTACCTGCCACGACCTCATATCGTCGCTCACAAATGCGAGAAACACGGCGAGCAATATGACTGATTGAAAAGCATTAGCAAGTGCATATGCCTTCATTCTTGATAGGATTCTGAGAGGGCTCATCATGAGCGCAAAAAACGCAGAGATAACAGCGTACGCGATCGAGAAGAGGAATAGTGCCGAAGAAATCCCGAACAGTCGGGATAATTGCGGGGTGAGTAGAACGTAGATGGCCGTGAGAGCGGCAGCGAGCAATGCGATTTGAATGCTGGAAGTGGAGATGATTCGAACCCGAATGGCATCGTTTTGTGCCCCTGAAGCGTATTTTATCATCGGCGCCATACTTAGCCCCATAAGCACGGCGAGAATTACGCTCACCGTCACCATGATGCTGAAGCTGCCGAACTCGTCTGGGCCCAGCGTGCGTGCCGCTGTAATACTGAATACGAGCGTCACTAGTGCTCCGGCAAGCGTGCCGACCGCCACCTGCGAGGTGCTCACGAAGAACCTTTGAGCTTCGCCGCCCATCTCTTCCTTGAAGATAAGTTCGTACGGCGCGCTGAGCAGACGATAGCCGAATTGCCTAAGGTTTGCCACGAGTGGAACCGAGACAGAATTGGCTTTGTTTGGTATATAATTTGAGCAGCATCGACTCTTCAAGACTGGCAACATTATTACTTGGCATAGCCTATTGTCACCTGTGCAACTGCTCCGCACGCACAAGATAGGCCTTCATGGTTCGAAGCCGTCTCACGCCTACCCGATCATTCGGCTCCAGCGGGAGTTTCAAGGGCTTGTCGGCTCCAAAGTGGGGATATATCAAACGGTGCACGAAGCTGCCCTCGCTTTTCTCGTCAAAGTTGTTGAACATGCAACAGAAAAGCTCAGCACGGGCTCGAGTTCGAAAAAAGAGCTTTTAAACGGCGAAGGTCGGGCGTTCGAATCCACTCAGACGTCTATTCTCGTTTTTGTGAACTTTAGACCTGCGTTTTAAAGAAGAAGCTATTGATGCCTTTTGATTAGTTATTGGAGAGCTGATAGCCTTTTACCAATCAGTTTCTAAACCTTGATCAACAAAGTCCAAGGGGTTGACTGCAGAGTAAGTAATCTCTTCGTTCTTTTCCGCAGATTGCCTCGCGACCATGCACGAACAGATCAAGTAGTTTTCTCGGGTCAACTTATCCTTGTTTGATCGCACGCGTGGCCGCTTTGTGTGCATACAGGTGATATACGAACATCACGTCAGCTAGTCGCTGCGCTTGGCGTACATTGTGCTCTGCTATGTAGTCCCAGTTCCTCCTCTTCGCAAACATTGCTGCACAGCGGTAGCAAGTTTATATCGGGCGTATGTTTGTTGTCAGTCTGAAATAACTATTTTAGCAGCGGGGCCTGTCGTACGTAATCGAGGTGCAACGATGAAAATACTCGGAATAAACAGCAGTCCGCGTGGGAAGAACAGTCGGACGCTTAAGCTGGTTGACGCTGTCTTAGACGGTGCGAGGCAGCACGGAGCAGAAACGGAACTGGTTGATATTGGCGCACTAGACATACGGTATTGTCTAGGGTGTCTAGTTTGTTACGCTGAAGGCGAGTGCTTCCAGGAGGACGATCTCGCTGAATTGGCAGACAAGATGCTCAGTGCCGATGGCATCGTGCTCGGGTCGCCTGTGTACATGCACGGCGTGACAGCGCAACTTAAGACAGTGATCGATCGCATGGCCGATGCCATTCATTGTCAGTTGCTTTCGGGTAAATATGGCTGTTCCGTGGCCACGTGCGGTGGTTCCGGTGATGCAGAAGTGCTCGACTACATGAACCATTTCCTGAATGAACTAGGCGTCATGACGGTAGGGCAGGTCGGCGTTGCCCTTGACAGGAATCCCGCTGCGCTTGACGCTGCTATCAATGAGGCGTTCAAGCTTGGAACGACGCTCGCAGAATCGATCCAAACAAAGCGCTCGTATCCGGCGCAGGAGAAGGAGATCGCAGCGAGAAGAGCGTTTTTCGCGCAACTAATCGAGGCAAACAAGGCGGACTGGGTTCATCAGTATGAGTATTGGGTGGAGAAGGGTTGGATGTGACTGTCTCCCTCAACTCGAGCGCAAGCGTTCGCAAATACGATCCCTCAAGCCGTTCGGCTCTGCCGAGGCAGTAGCTGCACGCTGCCCCCTATATTACCACATACCGTAGTAGGGCGTCTCGCCTCGCTCGTTCCACGCTTTCTATTAGCTATTCTAGCGGTATTGTGTGAATGTAGGCAGCAAAGAGCTTGTAGAAGGCCCTCTCTTCTCGCCTTTATTGATCCGGGCGTGATTGCTTGTACGAGTGGCGAATTCGTGCTGAACGCCATAACCCAACTGCAAGTATGTGCTCTCAAAGCGACCGCTGACGCGGTATATCTCAACGAGGGAACGCGTTTCTATGAATGTGCACGTTAACACATCAAAAACGGCGGCATAAATCGGTATCTTTAAGTCGTGTGTGTAACCCAAAACGGTAGGCAACACTTAGAATAAACCGACCTTGGCTCTATTCCTTGAGCCGACGTACGTATACGAGCGCGTTATGGATAACAAAAAGTTCTGCGAGAAATGTGGCGTGAGGAATCAACCGTACGCTGCATTTTGCGCAGATTGCGGTGCGTCGTTCATCGCCCCAGCACGGCTATCGCTCCGCCCGTCTCTCCAACCTCCCCCAAAAAAGTTTTCAGGCGATAAGCCGTCACACGCTCTGCCGCCCCGGGAGCCCTCCCGACAGGTCAACAAGCGATATATCCTTTACGGCGTGCTAGTCCTTTTATTGTTATCGCTCATAGCGGGCTCGTTTCCCTTCGGCAGCAGCGGTAACACTGCTTCAGACCCAGCCTCTCCACCGCACCCGCTGCACGCGCACCTAATCGTTTGTGTCGGAGATTCAATCACGGAAGGGTTTTCTGACCCCAATAACTGGCCGTATCATCTCAAAACACGCCTCGGCGGGGATTGGGAGGTAGTTGATCAGGGCGTCGGCGGGGCTAAGACGGCGGATATGCTCGCCAGTATAAACACGGCCCTTGCGTTAGACCCGCATTTCATCATTATCATGGGCGGTACGAATGACATAGTGAATGGTGAAGTGCCGCTTGCAACTACACAGGCGAATATCGTGGCGATGTGCAGTCGTGTCGAATCCTACGGCGCCGTGCCTGTCCTGTGTACCGTCATACCCAGCAGTTACCACCTCGCGGAACGGGATAGTTTGAACGCGTGGATAGTTGAGTACGCCAATTTGAAGGGATATCCCGTCATCAATTTTTATCCAGTCATAGACAACCCATTGAATCCTGGACATTCAAATCCTGCGCTCGTAATGGCTGACGGCGTGCATCCGAACCCCGCAGGATATACTGCGATGGGGAACGCAATCGACCTCACCATCTTTACGGATGGGCGCTAACCTAGGTTAAGCGGCTTTGAATCTCGCCCCCGGCCCTTAATTTTCTTAAGAGGCGGGGTCAAGAGGCAGAAAATGCATGTCGCGGATCAAGGGACATTTCATTCTTGGCGACCTGCAAAAATTTGCCGAGCAGCACGGCCATACAATTCGATGGGAGCCGTCAAATCGCGCTTATATTCTCACTCACGGTGTATCGGGCGTTGACGGGCGATTTTACAAGCATCCGCTTCCTGATTCGGTTTATGACATTTATATAAAGTACTGGGAAGGCCCAGCTTAAAAACCTGAGCTAGGCACGCTCATGCAAGTTCTAGGTGTTTCGGCACGCCCCTTCGCGTAAAGAAAGAGAGGTCGGAGGGCGCTAGCGCTTTCTCTTCAATGCGTACGCGATGATTATGAGTCCGACAAGAGCGAGCGTGACGTCGAAGCCGGGTATCCCATGACTTGTCGCCGCAGCTCCGTTGCCGATTGCGTAGACGTTGCTGTCCTCGCTCCCTACATACACCGTGCCGTTAACGACAGCAGGCGAGGATTCCACCCCGGCCGCGGTTGCAAAGCTCCACAGCTTCGCCCCGTTGCTGGCGTTGAGCGCGTAGACGTTGCTGTCATCGCTCCCCACGTAGACGACGCCGTTGGCGACTGCGGGAGAGGAGTAAACCGTGAACCCGGTTGCAAAGCTCCACAGCTTCGCTCCGTTGCTGGCGTTGAGGGCGTAGAGGTTGTTGTCAGAGCTCCCGACGTACAGCGTGCCGTTGACAACGGCAGGAGAGGAGAGCACGTGGCCTCCGGTTGTATAGTTCCACACTTTCGCCCCTGTAGTGGCGTTGAGGGCGTAGACGTTGCTGTCATAGCTCCCCACGAAGACCACCCCGTTACTGACGGCGGGGGAGGATTCAACCAAGCCCCCGGTCGTATAGTTCCACACTTTCGCCCCCGTGGTGGCGTTGAGCGCGTAGACGTTGTTGTCATAGCTCCCCACATACACGACGCCCTTTAAAACGGCGGGAGACGAGTACACCTCGCCTAAGGTTGTATAGTTCCACACTTTCGCCCCTGTAGTGGCGTTGAGGGCGTAGACGTTGCTGTCATAGCTCCCCACGAAGACCACCCCGTTACTGACGGCGGGGGAGGATTCAACCAAGCCCCCGGTCGTATAGTTCCACACTTTCGCCCCCGTGGTGGCGTTGAGCGCGTAGACGTTGTTGTCATCGCTCCCCACGAAGACCACCCCGTTAACAACGGCAGGAGAGGAGAGCACGTGGCCCCCGGTCGTATAGTTCCACACTTTCGCCCCCGTGGTGGTGTTGAGCGCGTAGACGTTGTGGTCATTGCTTCCCACGTAGACGAGGCCGTTTAAAACGGCGGGGGAGGAGTCGACGAGGTCTCCGGTCGCGAAGCTCCACTTCTGAACGTTGTTTGGTGGTGTGCTCCCTGCTACCGGGCTGTAATCGCCGGTGTGCGCAGCGTTATACTGGTATTGCGTATCGTACTGAGCCGCGGCAGGAACGATTACAGCGCCTGCAAAAAACACGCTAATGAGAAGAATGACCACAGAAAATGAGACGATTTTGTATACGCGCATGATTGCCTCGTAAAACGTTCGTTGCCCTAACAAAATGTCAGGGGCTAAATAAAGCCTCCGGTCGGAAAAAGGCGAGTGAGAGGCACTAAGTTGCGTTGGGGCCTTGAAATCGAAAAAAGAGATGGTGAGCTAGGGGCCGAGGATAGGGCCAAAGGAAGACGCTCTCCTACTTGGCTCGGGCCTACTTGCGAAAAAAAGGAGCCGAGGGCGCTAAAGCCCCCTCGCTGCTCACTGCAGGAATTTAAGCTCTATACGGCTGACTATTATCCCAGCAATGGTTTGTGTGCGAGGTCGGAGCCTCACAAAGCCTCACTTTTTAAATTCGTTGCTTTTTTTGCATCATTCACGTCTTCGGTGTTCATTGGCGTGACTCCAGCTCGTTTTTGGCAACAACCCAGACTGGCGGTTCTATTAAGTAGTGCCTCGTATCTCGACCTATGAAATCGCTCGTAGTATTTTACTCACGAACCGGAAATACGAGAATTGTGGCTGAAGCGCTTGCAGGCGCCCTCGGCGCCGACATAGAGGCGATCGTCTCCGACACGCAGGGAAAGGGCATGAGTCAGCTCGTGCTGCAGACATTGCTCAGAACTCGCGCGAGAATCGCCCCCCCCAAAAACGATGCCTCGTTATATGATCTAGTCGTTGTCGGCACTCCAGTATGGGCAAGAAATATGTCCGGCCCGGTCCGGACGTATCTAGAGCAGAACAAGAACAAGTTCAAGAGCGTCGCATTCTTTTGCACGTACGGAGGTTCCGGGAGTGAAAAAGCACTCAAAACCATGGAAAAACTTTGCGGAAGCCCAGCAGCTGGCAAGCTTGACATTCTTGAGGGAGATGTAAAAAGCACGGAGTACGCCGCAGACGTGAAGCGCTTTGCGGCTAAGATTCTCGAATCACAGCATTGATGACCGATAGTTACTCATACGCAGATCAGGCATCATAGATAACGGGTTTAACGGCATTGTAAGCGTTCAGCGACAAACTCGAAGACGCATTTTCTCTCTTCGAAAGATATTTCCCACTTCAGAAGGCAATCACAGTTCGGTCGTGCTGCTGGCCGGGCACGCGCCTTTTTCCTTATCCTTGAAGGTGGCGTCCACTTTGCGCTCTGTCTTCCCTATACGCTTTTCAATGTCACGCAAACCGCTCTCGTGCGGGTCTAGCTGTCGCACACAGCCTTCGAGCGTGCTTATCAACAGCTCCGCCGGCTCTGCTATCGCAAATCTCGCCGAGGGCTTGCGCTGCGCTCTTGCGCGGTTACCATTCTTTTTATGCCCTCGCCCCGGGCCATATCCACTCCTGATATACACGCGGCTAGGTCCAGCGCAGTTTGTCGGTGTTCCAACTTCCACCGGTGCTAAAATTGACGATTGAGTTGTATTGCCGATAGACAAAGAAGCCGCCGTCGAGCCAGGCAGTCTTCGCTGACGCGTTGCCAGGAGCGTCTGAACCCGTATTTCCCAGGTTCGCAGAACCCACTGAATCGTTGTACCATGATCCAGTTCCGCCAAGAGCGTTGCCGCTCTCGTCGAAGTGCGTTTGATGCACCGGCGCGTTTCCGTCCTCACCGATCCAGACCGTTGGGTATGGTTCGTTTCCCGGGCCCGCGCTGGTGCTCCACGAAATTTGAACGTAATAATTGTGGCCTGCGCGGAGTACGGTATCAGTTGGTATGTACCAGCGCGCCCTGCTGCCGCCGGTCGTAGCGCGGTAGATCGTAAGTTCACTGTGGCTGGCGCCAAGTGCGGTGTCAATTTCAATCATGAAACCGCCACACGCTTTGTCCCAAATTTTCTGGTAGCGCTGGCCGGGTACTACTCCGGCGAAATGAAACCCTATCTCCCACGAAACGACGTTCTGGTTGTTTGTTGCGCTGCCCGCCGGGATGCCGATAAAATCATTTTGCCCGATGGTACCCCAATACGGGTAGCCGTTTGATTGGGTCTGAAATAGGCCGGGGGTGCTGACGTACGCGTTATAGCTGGCGCCTGCAGTCCCTTGGTTGACCCACGTTGATCCTGCCTGGGGAACGTAATAAATAGTTTCCGTCACACCACCGACAGATTTCCACAAGGACCATCCACCGCTATAAGTCTTCTGCCACAGGCCGTTGTCGGTGCCGAGCACAAAGACGTCGATTCTGCTACTACCCGGCGCTGTTGCTGCTGCTGGTGACGACGTCAGGGACCCGCCGAGATTTTGCCAGCTGGACCACGACGTGCCGTTCCACGTTTTTTGATACAGAGCGCCGTTCGTGCCTTGCACGAAGACGTCGAGACGGCTGCCTTGTGAGCACACGGCAGGGCCGGTGCCTGAGGCGAGTTGCCCGCCGATGCCGGACCAGGCGCTCCACGATGAGCCTCCGTTAGTGGTCGTCCTCTCCCAGATGGCGCCGTCACTGCCGCGCGCAAAGACGTCTATCAGACCACTGCCCAGTGAGGTCGCGGCGGGTGACGAGGTGAGTTTCCCGCCGAGATTTTGCCAGCTGGACCACGACGTGCCTGTATACGATTTATGCCACAGGGCGCCGTCCGTACCTTGCACGAAGACGTCGAGACGGCTGCCTTGTGAGCACACGGCAGGGCCGGTGCCTGAGGCGAGTTGCCCGCCGATGCCGGACCAGGCGCTCCACGATGAGCCTCCGTTAGTGGTCGTCCTCTCCCAGATGGCGCCGTCACTGCCGCGCGCAAAGACGTCTATCAGACCACTGCCCAGTGAGGTCGCGGCGGGTGACGAGGTCAGAACCCCGCCGAGGGAGGTCCACGTCGGCGACCAGCCATTCGTGCCATCCCAGTGATCATACCAGAGGGCGCCGTTCGCACCTTGTACCAAGAGGGCGAGGCTGTTTGCATCCGGCGCGCACGCGGCCGGCGCTGAGCCGGCGGACGCGCCGACCACAGCGAGAGCTTGGACGTTCGCGTTGCTGCCCTGTGCCGCACTCACGCTCAGCGGACTCGCACAAAGCGAGACCAGCACGAGGGCCGCCGTGGCGATACTTATAAGAGTACATATAAATTTCATTCGTTGTGCCCTCTTTGATGCCTAAAACGTGTTAGAGGATAAGATAAAAGCGTCGGTTGAACGTGATCGCAGAAACTATGCTGTGGTGTTCAAATGATCAAAAAATGAATACGTTCGAACGATCTGACGCCCGTATGATCGTCTTTCCATTTTCCAGCGGCTTCGGTACCGTTTAACTGGTGCCTCCTCTTTCTTGGCAGGGTCTTCTTCGTTCGCGGTGCTGCGCAGCCAATTTTGAAACGCCGGCACCGCGAATCATAACAGTTATGCGTGCTGACGTGTTCTGAGACGCGTGTAACCGATTTGCACGCACAAGATAGGCCCTTATGGCCCGAAGCTGTCTCATGCCTGCCCGATCATTCGGCTACCGCCGGCGCTTCATGGGTGTGAAGGTTCAAGTGTGGCAATATATCAAACGGTACGCGAGGTCACAATGGAGTGCCGGTACGACGCTCCGCTCGCAACGTCCTTTCTCAAATATCTCATTAAAATGCGGCTTGATACTCATCATCTCGCGTTTGAATTCTTCCTAGAGATGCCAGAGAAAGTGAAGACGCGATGCGTTATATACTATAACACAGGGCCGTATTAAGAGCGTGCGAGCGCAAACGCGCCCTCGTTCGCGGGTCTAGACTAATGCACGCGTATCGTCACGACCGTGCTCCTTGATGTTTTATCAGTAGATTCGAGCAAGCTGTGACCTTCGTGGCTGGGCTGAGGGTCTCCCGCACAAGGGCCTGCCGGCGTAGTCGGGGCAACACAAGCTCCAGCGGCGCATCAATAAATCCTTTTTAACCAACAGACATGGCCCACTCAGTATCGATATGTCTTCACTGCGTAAGCGGCGATTACGAGTCCGACAAAAACGAGTCCGATAAAAGCGAGCACGACCTCGAAACCGGGCGTCGCACCCTGACTTGTGGCTGCAGCTTCGTTGCCGATGGCGTAGACGTTGCTGTTATAGCTCCCCACATACACCGTGCCGTTCACGACGGCAGGAGAAGAGAGCACGGCGCTCCCGATCGTGAAGCTCCACACTTTCGCCCCGCTGGTGGCGTTGAGGGCATAGACGTTATAGTCATTGCTCCCCACGTAGACCACCCCGTTTACGACGGCGGGGGAGGAGTTGACCTCACCCCCGGTCGTGTAGTTCCACACTTTCATCCCAGTGGTAGCGTTAAGGGCGTAGACCTTGTTGTTCTCGCTCCCGACGTACACGACGCCGTTAACGACTGCTGGGGATGAATAAACTCCTCCTCCGGTCGTGTAGTTCCACACTTTCACCCCGGTGCTAGCGTTAAGGGCGTAGACCTTGTTGTTCTCGCTCCCGACGTAGACTACTCCGTTGGCGACAGCAGGGGAGGAGAGCACGGCGCTTCCGGTCGTGAAGCTCCACACTTTCGCCCCGCTGGTGGCGTTAAGGGCGTAGACGTTGTTATTCTCACTCCCCACGTACACGACGCCGTTTGAAACGGCAGGGGAGGAGGGCACGGCGCTTCCGGTCGTGAAGCTCCACACTTTCGCCCCGCTGGTGGCGTTGAGGGCATAGACGTTATAGTCATTGCTCCCCACGTAGACCACCCCGTTTACGACGGCAGGAGAAGAGAGCACGGCGCTCCCTGTCGTGTAGTTCCACACTTTCACCCCGGTGCTAGCGTTAAGGGCGTAGACGTTGTTATTCTCACTCCCCACGTACACGACGCCGTTTGAAACGGCAGGGGAGGAGTACACCTCGCCCCCGGTCGTGTAGTTCCACACTTTCATCCCAGTGGTAGCGTTAAGGGCGTAGACGTTGCCATCATCGCTCCCGACATACACGACGCCGTTTGAAACGGCAGGGGAGGAGTACACCTCGCCCCCGGTCGTGAGGCCCCACTTCAGCTGTCCGTTTGATGCCACCGGCCCTGCCAGAGGGCTGTAATCGCCGGCGTGCGCGGCGTTATACCGATATTGCATCGTATCGTACTGTGCTGCTGCAGGAACGATTACACCGCCTACGAATACAACTGTAATAAGAAGGACTACTACAGAAAATGAGAGAATCTTGTATACGCGCATGATTGCCTCGCAAAACGTTCTTGGACGCCTACCAACGCGTCAGAAGACACTATATAGTCTCCGGTCTGAAACTGATGATAAAATGCAGCACTCAATGCATTCTAAGTCCTTGAAATCGAAAAAAGCTTGTATTGCTGTGCTATCCCTGCGAACTCTGCTAGCTCGCCTTTGTCGTCACTGTGACATACTTGGTCGCCGTCGACGGGGCGTAGGTGGTACTCTCTTCGTACTTCGTGAGGAACTCCTATGGGCGGTACGCAGAAGTGTGGTGGGTTAGCTCCTCCTCCTCACTACGTAAGCGGCGATTCCTAGTCCGACAAAAGCGAGTATGACATCGAAGCCGGGAGTCGCACCCTTACTTGTGACCGCAGCTGTGTTGCCGATGGCGTAGATATTGCCATCGACGCTCCCTACGTAGACCTCCCCGTTTGAGACGGCCGGGGAGGAGAGCACATAGTCTCCGGTCGTGAAGCTCCACGTCACCTTGCCGGTGGTGGCGTTAAGGGCGTAAACGTTGCTGTCAGAACTCCCTACGTAGACGACGCCGTTGACAACGGCGGGGGAAGAGTACACGTCGCCTCCGGTCGTGTAATTCCACAGCTTCGCCCCGGTGGTAGCGTTGAGGGCGTAGATGTTGCTGTCATAGCTCCCTACATAGACCACCCCGTTCACGACGGCAGGAGAAGAGAGCACGGCGCTCCCCGTCGTGTAATTCCACAGCTTCGCCCCGGTGGTAGCATTAAGGGCGTAGGTGTTGTTGTCATCGCTCCCTACATAGACGACGCCGTTCACGACGGCAGGAGAAGAGAGCACGGCGTTCCCTGTCGTGTAGTTCCAGAGCTTCGCTCCGGTGGTAGCATTAAGGGCGTAGGTGTTGTTGTCATCGCTCCCTATATAGACCGCCCCGTTTACGACGGCGGGGGAGGAACGCACATAGCCTCCGGTCGTGTAGTTCCAGAGCTTCGCTCCGGTGGTAGCATTAAGGGCGTAGGTGTTGTTGTCATCGCTCCCTACGTAGACGACGCCGTTCACGACGGCAGGAGAGGAGAGCACATAGTTTCCGGTCGTGTAATTCCACAGCTTCGCCCCGGTGGTAGCATTAAGGGCGTAGGTGTTGTTGTCATCGCTCCCTACATAGACGACGCCGTTGGAGACCGCAGGAGAGGAGAGCACATAGTTTCCGGTCGTGAAGCTCCACACTTTCGCCCCGTTGGTGGCGTTGATGGCATAGATGTTGCTGTCATAGCTCCCCACGTAGACCACCCCGTTGACGACGGCAGGAGAAGAGAACACGGTGTTTCCGGTCGTGAAGCTCCACGTCAGCAGCCCTTTCGACGTGTTGCTCCCCGCCACGGGGCTGTAATCACCGGTGTGCTGGGCGTTGTAACGAAACATCATCGTATCGTTCTGTGCTGCTGCAGGAACGGTTACAGCTCCCGTAAATAGGATTGTAATGAGAAGGATAACTATGGAAAATGAGACGATTTTAGGTGCGCGCATGAATGGCTCGTAAAGCGTTCGTTGCCTTAAAAAAATGTCAAACGATACGATAAAAGCTTCGGTCTGAAACTGACCGAGGGGCAAAGTTGCCAGTCACACGGAAAATGTTGAACAAACATGACATGCTAGGAAATAGTCAATCGCAAACGTGCGACGTCCGGACCCAATTGTCGTATCCAGCTTTTCCGGTCGTGGCGCAGCCGTCGGTTTGTGACAGGAAGGCGCTTTTAAGCTCGGTCGCTGCGCAAGTTTTCGGTTCGGGAGCAACAGATATAACTAAAAATATATCAAGAGATCTCATTTTTCACAAACAGCACTCCGAACGGCAAACGCCCAGACGCTGAACGCGGAGCGATTTTAAGTCGCACTCAATCTATTGCCAAGAGACATATTGTTAGAAAGTGGCGCACTTTTGGCCTACTTTTGGCCTACTTTCTGTCGATCTTACCAGCGCACTCATTTTTATAACTTCAGCGATCATTCTTTAGGTATATGGAACTAAGGAGCAAGGAAATAACGAGGGGGGTGACACGCGCACCCCAAAGGGCCCTCTTAAATGCCTTGGGCGTGGGGGACGAGGATCTCGAACGGCCGTTTGTCGGCATCGCCAACGCCTGGAACGAGATCGTTCCCGGTCACCTTCATCTGCGTGATCTCGCTGAGTTTGTTAAAAAAGGGGTACATTTGGCCGGCGGCATCGCGTTCGAGTTCGGCACCATTGGCATCTGCGACGGCATCGCCATGGGGCACTCGGGCATGCGCTATGCCCTCCCGTCCCGTGAGAACATCGCTGACTCCGTTGAGCTCATGGCGCAGGCGCACCAGTTTGACGGATTGGTCATGGTGGGGTCGTGCGACAAGATCGTCCCCGGGATGCTGATGGCGGCGCTGCGGCTAAACGTGCCGGCGATGGTGGTGACCGGCGGCCCCATGCGACCGGGGTACTACGAAGGCACGGACGTCACGCTCGTCTCGACGTTTGAAGGGGTCGGCTGTGTCCAGGCAGGCAGCATGACGGAAGCGTACCTCGAGGAGCTCGTTAGCCGGGCGTGTCCCGGGTGCGGCAGCTGCCAGGGACTATACACAGCCAACACCATGGCCTGTATGACCGAGATGCTGGGCCTCTCGCTTCCATATTGTGCGACAACGCCAGCCGTTGATGCCCGAAGGAGGCGCATCGCCGAAGCCACAGGGAAGCGCATCGTCGACCTCATAGTGAACGGGGTCACGCCGCGCGACATCGTGACCGAGGCATCGTTTCGGAACGCGATCATTCTCGACATGCTCATCGGTGGCTCTACGAATACGGCGCTACACCTCCCTGCAATCGCGCACGAGGCGGGCATATCACTCCCGCTCACGCTTTTTGACGAACTGAGCGCACGGACGCCGCACATCGCATCCCTGAATCCGGTCGGCCCGTATACCATGAGCGACCTCGACGCCGCTGGCGGCGTCCCAGGCGTCATGAAACGCGCTCGGACGCTTTTATGCAACGAAACGACCTGCTCGGGCAAGAGCGTTTATGAGATCGCTGATGAGGCGTACATCCGTGACGACGCAATCATACGCCCCCTCGACGATCCGGTGCACGCGACAGGCGGCATCACGGTGCTGTTCGGGAACCTTGCTCCCGATGGCGCAATCGTCAAAAGCGCTGGCGTGAGCGACGACATGCTCCGCTATACGGGAAAAGCGCGCGTATTTAACGCCGAAGCAGAGGCGATGCAGGCCATTCTGGCTGGATCGGTGAGCGAAGGGCAGGTTGTGGTCGTGCGCTATGAAGGGCCTAGAGGTGGACCTGGAATGCCCGAAATGCTTGCGCCAACCGCCGCGATATCGGGAATGGGGCTGAAGGTGCCCCTCATTACAGATGGTCGTTTCTCGGGCGGGACTAGGGGCCCCGCGATCGGACACATCTCACCAGAGGCGGCTGAGGGAGGTCCCTTGGCGCTTTTGCACGACGGGGACGAGATTATTATTGACATACCGAACCACCGGCTGGCTGTGCAGCTGACAGACGATGTCCTTGCGGCCAGAAAGGCAACGTGGACTCCCGTGCGAAAAGACGTCGGCGGCTACTTGGAAAGATACGCCGCCGCGGTGAGTTCGGCAAGCGACGGGGCGATACTGCGCGCGCCGCGGGAAACAAGGGGGCTATGATCCTCGCCGCCTAGCTGGTCTCGTAGACCCACGCATTGCCGAATGTCGCCACCTGCGTGTAACCATTCGACCTGAGGTAACTGTCCAAGGCGGTTCGCTCGCTGGACCCGAAGTTCTCCGACAGGATCGCGTACTTGTAAAAGCTTCTGTCGCTTTGCATGGCGGCCTGTAATACAGCGGTGCTGTTTGACACCTCGTCTCGGTACGCCATCGGTGAGGTATCAAACGCAGACGGGTTTGTGATATAGAACAGCGCCACGCGCTGCGAGGAGCTCGCGTTCGCATACGGGTCGTTCGGGTTGGGGGGGGCGAAAAACGCCAGTGTCGTAGCGTTGCTGGGGATCTGGCCCACGTACCGTATCGCGTTGAGGTCGTCCACTCCAATCACCGACTGATACTTGTCGGTGCTTATCGCCCCCGCCACATTGGTCACCAAGATAAGCGCGACCAGCACGACAGCAACAATTCTGCCCGGGGAGATAAGCGCAGATCTGCGTCCGAGAGATCGCTCGAGTACGGAGACCCCGAGACCCGCAGCAGGTATGAGAACCGCTTCGGCATACGCCACGCCGCGCCCGAGGAAGATTTCAGCGGTCGCCGGAGCATACGAAAAGTACACGGTTGACAGGACCCAACCGACAAACATCCCTAGCACGAAGGCGAGCAAGACGAGATGCGAGAGCTCCCACTCTTTGGTCTCGATCAGAGGGCCTATGAGTCCTACGACGGCGAGCGCCGCTATCAGCGGCGTTATGTAGAGGAGCATGTACGTCGGATCTGGGTACATTAGTTGGAGCGCAATCAGCGGCAGAACAGACTGCATCGCGAACGGCGCCGCGCTGGTGGTAATGAGAGCTGGAGTGAAGCCCTCGAACGGCGCCGCGCTGATGGTGATGAGGGCTGGACTGAAGCCCGACGGTATGCCGTACACGAGGAAGCGCCAAGCAAAGAGCATCAGCCCGAGTACATACGTCGGAATAGAGGCAATCGTCGTGAACGTGTTCTGTCGTTTCATGAGCTGGGCAATCACCACGAACGCGAATATGAAGGGCGTGTAAACGCCGTAGAGGATGTGAATGTCAATGGAGAGCCCCAGCACAAACGCGCCGGCTAGGAATGAGCCCGTCTCCCGCGAAGCACAGAGATAGAGGCCCAAGAACACGAAATAGGTGCCGACGACCTGCATCATCGAGATGTTCGTCCTCCAGAAGAGTTCAAATAACGGTGACATTGAGCCAAACAAGAAGAGCGCGACGACTTTGCCGGACAGAGTCACCCCGAGTCGCTCCAAAACGGCGAGGAGCATTATGGAGGCCAGAACGCCCACCACGGGTCCGAACCAGATCGCCATGTCGATGACTGACGCGTTACCGGTCATCGCCAACGATCCCATCATGAACTCGAAGCTTCGCTCGCGGAGCTGGTCACTAAGGCCGGATGAAAGGAATGAAGGTATGCCCGTGAAGCCCGTGTGCACGAAGTACGCCGCGCGGGTTGCCCAATAGAGTGGATCAAAGAAGGGAATCGTGCCTACCGTCGCCGGGTACGCCAGCCGTGCAACAGCCCCGAAAATGAGCATCGCGACGATTATGATATTTTCAGGCTTGAGCAGGGCGGACGCATTGATCGGTGCCTGCTCGCGTTTCAGGACAAGCGCGAAAACGAACATAAGGGTCGTCCAAAGAAAGAGCGGCCCAACGATGGTGAGAGGATTCCCCGGTATCAGCAGGGCCGTGTACACGATTTCGAGAATGGAGAGGAAGACGACGCTAAAACCAATCGCCGTGCCGATCCTGCCTGCGACGCTTTGGTCTCCCAGAATGACGAGCGACGTGAAATACCCCGGGAAAAAAAAGAGAACAGCGCTAGCACAGAAGACCTGAACAAGACCCCCAATGGCTATCGCGAGCGGTATGCACAGCGCCAGAAAAATCAAATAGGCGACACTGGTGCGTCTGAGACTCTGAAAATTCATATTTGGGCCTTCTATACTTTTCCGATTATATATGCTTTATCAAGTATGAGGTGTTACACGTTTACCGCTTGTCGAGGTTCGGTGCGGGCAAATTGAGCGCTTCATGGCGATCGTCGTGTATTATCTGAGGCCGATCAACCTATTCATCATATTCGGGATTGCGGTCTGGGTGTCTTTCGTTACCTTCATCGTGCTGAGGACGTTCACGAAAAGACGAGAGCGTCATTAGGAGCATGATCGGCAACGTGCGCTTATGTCGCGCAACAAAAAAGGGATGACAGAAGAGGCGCGCGTGTGAGAATAGCAGTATCAACCTTCGAATACGACCGGAACCTTATCGGCGGTGCGGGCATTTACGCGCTAGAGCTGAGTCGTTGGCTGGCACCACTCTGCCACCTCACCGTGCATAGCTGCGACGCATATCAGACTCCGCCAGACGCCTTCGCTGCAGCTTGGTTTGGAGCGGGAGTGCCAAATGTGAGATACCGATCCCTCCCTCGGCCATTGAGAAGTCACGGGGTTACGGCCTTTTACTACTACGCGTTCGCTCCTACGCCATGCGAGGCGTGCGACGTACATCTGATTAACGACCTTTCGCAGGGGGTGGCAGTGCATCGCAACGCTCCTCTCGTACAGATTCTGCACCACCTGCCCTCGTCAGAGCTGGAGCAGTTACCACTGTCGAGATCGCGCATAGCAATCACGTTGCTTGCCGCGCTCGAAAAGCGCGCATTAAGAAGGGCTCAGGCAATTATCTGCGACAGCAGCGACACGATGGCGCAGGCGCTCGCGCGGTATCCGGAACACGCGGAGAAGCTGAGAGTCATACCCAATGGTGTTGACGTGAACCTTTTCACACCTGCAGACGCACCGACCGAGGGCGTTGTGGCTGAGAAACCGCTCGTTGTGTGTGTCGCTCGGGGACTTGAGGCGAGAAAAGGGATTGCGTACTTGATCGAGGCGCTCGCAGCGGTCCAGCGCGTCACTCCGGTTGAGCTTGTTATTATAGGAAAAGACTCGCAACGATTGAAGCAACGGATGTTGGCACACGCTCGCGCGCTCGATGTAACCGACGTGGTCAAGTTTGTTGATTCCGTTTCACAGCACGATCTTATCGCGCTCTATCAGCGCGCCATGGTGACGGTGGTGCCCTCACTGATCGAGGGATTTAGCAAGCCGGCGCTCGAATCGATGGCGTGCGGAACGCCCGTGATCGGAACGGCTGTTGGAGCGATCCCAGAACTCGTTGACAAAAGCTCTGGGGTGCTCGTCGCTCCCGGAGACGCAGGCGTTCTCGCTGCGGCGCTCATCGATTTGCTCCTGGATGACCGGCGAGTGAAACGAATGGGGGTGGCCGCAAGGCGACGTGCGGTTACGCTTTTTGCCTGGGATAATGTTGCACAGCGCGTGCTTAGCGTGTGTGAGGGGGCGGCCTTACCGTGAGGCGACCTCTTTGTATATTTCTTCGAGCTTCTGGACGTGGACGTTCAAGTCAAAGGTTCTGGCCGATGTCCGCGCGTTTTTGCTCATTTCGCTGAGGAGAGTCGAATCAGACGAAAGCATTTGTAGACGCGAAGTGAGGGCCTCAACATCACCGGGCGGAAACAGGAAACCGTTGTACCCGTCTTCGATGAGTTCAGGAATTGCGCCTGTCCGGCTTCCTATGACCGTGATCCCGTGTTGATAGTACTCGGGTATCACGAGTCCGAACGTCTCCGCGTAGATGGACGGCACGACAGCCACATCAGCGATGCTGTAAAGCTGCCGCAGCCTATCAGGGGCTAAAAAGCCATAGAAGACGATTCGCTCATCATCGCCCGCAGCGCGCTGGAAACGCGCCCCGTCACTGCCCTGACCAATGATGTGCAGTCGTGCGTTTTTGAGATCTAAGCCCTTCACGGATTCGATGAGGGTGTGCACCCCCTTGTGTTTTCCCAGACGGCCGACGTAGAGTATGTCAAACGTGCCATTGTTCACCTTCACGACAGGCTCACTTTCCGGTATGCCAAGGGGAAGTTTCAGCTTTCGTACGTCTGCGAACAGCCCGAAGCTGGAAAGGGTGTTAAGCACAAAGTCAGACGGGGCGATAACGACAGCCGGATCGATTCGTTTGCAAAACGAGCGATAGACCCGACACGGGCTTCGAGCATTCACGCACGAGGCATTAGCTCTCGTCAGCAGGGTCGTCTTGGGACAAACGAGGGCGTAGTCGTGCACGGTGTGAACCGTGGGAATACCAAGATCCTTAGCGGCACTAAAAACAGACGCAGACAACCCCTTGAAATTGTGCACGTGCACGAGGTCTGGCCGCTCGTGCTTCAGCACGTCCTTTGTGAAGGCGTATGCGTGTGGATTCCAGACATCAAACGCGTGCCAGAGTGGCTTGATAAAGCCGGGTTTGCGCGAATAGTAATAGTTCGAGTAAAGGTTTAACGGGTAAAATCGGTACGTGGCTTCTTTTCGCTCGCCTACTTTGTCGCGAGTTGACGATCCGTTTTGGCCAAAGGGGACAGCAGTTATCACAGAGATATCGTGACGCTCGCTGAGCCTCTCTGAGACGTGGGAGACGTACAGCTCAGCGCCACCGTGAATGTAGGGCGGGTAAAGATTAGAGACCATGCAGATTTTCACGAACACAACCTCGAGGGCTACGATTCAAAAGAGCCGATCCGACGCTTCAGTCTATTCTTTTCAACTGAGCTCATATTAAGCCATCGTATACTTCCATAGTCCGGGAAATCGCCTGAGCCCAGGTAAACTGACTCTTGACCATTTGATAGCCATTGTGGCCCATCCTGTCTGCCAGCTCTTCATCGCTCAGCACCGCCCGTATTGTTTCCACAAGTCCGTGCAGATCACCCGGCTGAACTAGGAATCCATTGTAGTTATCTTGGATCACTGACGGGATGCCTCCAACGTTCGTACCGATAACTGGTCTGCCGCAGGCGTTTGCCTCAGCTAAAACCATCCCGAACCCTTCGGCATCGGTGAGCGTGGGGAGCACCGTGAGATCCGCTCCCCGATAATAAAGAGGCAACTCCTCTTCGGGTATGAGCCCGGCGAATACCACCCGGCCTTGAACTCCGATACGCCGCGCATACGTGGCGTAGTGCGAGCGCCAGTTTCCATCGCCGACGACCACGAGGGTAACGTTTGGGTCAAGACTTCGGAGCGCACGGATAAGAATGGGGAGCCCTTTGTGTCGGTGGGCTTTGCTTAGCTGGCCGACGAAAAGGATAATGTGCCCGTTGAGGCCGTACTTGTTTCTTATGTGGTTAGAGTCGACTGCCGGATTGAATGTCGCGACGTCCACACCGGGAGGCACGGCGGACGTTTTGCTGAGGTAACCTTCGAGAAACGGAGAATGCGCGGCGTAGTGTTGAGAGGTCGTTATGATCCAACTGGCGCGGCGAATGGTGCCCCTACCCAGGAAGCGATAATAGGCCATTACCAGGAGCTTGGTCGTCGTATTTATTCCCACCGCGTCATTGTGGTAGGTCAAGACGAACGGCCTATCGCGAGTGACTCGTGCGGCGACGTCAGCCATGTACGGGACGGGCAAATGTCCGTTCACCACGTCGGGGTCAACATCGTCGATAACTTTCTTTATCGATCCAAACCAGCGCAAACTGAACGGGGTGTTCGACACCGTCGCAAGTCGGGGAAGCGTGAAAACCGTCGGGCCAGACTCGTCGAGGACGCGTGAACAGGTTATGACTGTCGTGTCGACTCCTGCGTTGTGCAAGCCGACTGCGATTCTGTACGTGTACTGCTGAAGCCCTCCCACGCCGGAATAGTACGGCGAAGCAATTAGCGCTTTCATACGGGGTTGCACTCGGGCCTGTTTATCAATGAGCTGTTGCCGCCACGTGATCGGCACAGGAAGAAGTGGTACGTAGTCATCTGGCCGGCCTTCGGTCGCTCATCAGTTTCGCGTAGGTATCTATAATGCTTTTTGAGATATCTGACCACGCGAATTTCTTTGACATTTCAAATCCGTTTTCAGCCAGTTGTTCACGCAGTGTGTCGTCGCTGATGAGCTTCAAAATAACGTCGGCGATTTCATCGGGCGAGCCGCGGCTGACGAGGAAACCATTGACGCCGTCTTGAACAAGTTCCCTGACGGCGCTCATTTCGTGACTTATGCTAATCACCGGCAACTTGCACGCATTTGCCTCGATGATAACGAGGCCGAACCCTTCGCGTTCGGAAGGGAGAACAAATACCTTCGATGACTTCATGAACGCGGTGAGCCCGTCTTGATCGACAAAACCCGTAAAGGTGACGTTCTCGTCGAGTCCAAGCTTTGACGTCAGGTCTTCGAGCGAGATTCGCTCTGGACCGTCCCCGATAATCGCGCACCTAATGGCAGGAACCTTCGTTCGCGCAATCGCAATCGCGTTCAGCAAGAGATCGACGCGTTTTTCACTGATGAGCCTTCCCGCAAACAGCACGTCGGTTGCCGTCGACGCAGGTGCGATCATCGTAATGCGCTCAAGATCGATGCCGACGGGAATGACGTCGATGCGTTCGGGTTTGACGTGACACCGGATCAGGTCGTCTCTCGTCTTGTTCGATATCGCCACGATACCATCAGGGAGCCGCATCGTCAGTCTTTCAACAATTCTACCTATGCTGCCGCGGATCGGTCCAAGATACTCCCGCCAATACGTGTCCCATACCTCGAGCCACGTGACCACTAATGGTCTTCTTTTTACGATTGAGGCAACTTTGCCCGCCATGCACGGAAAGTAGGGGAATTGGTTGCAGTCGATAACGTCGCAATCCGCCTTCAGCAAGGCAGGCAAGACCCTCGACGAGTAGATGAGAGCCTCGGTGATCGAGCGGACGCCCTGCTTGTTGTACAGTTCGCGAGCCTTACACACGCCGTGGAGGTGAACGTTGTCCGTGACGATCGTATCAGCTCCCTGCCACCATTTCATGCCGTAAATGTGGATCTCGTGTTCTCCGTTTTCGGCGAGCTTGCGCGCGAGTTCCCACAGACGCTTGTCCGCGCCCCCCATGTTGTAGGGATAAATTGCATCCATCACGTACGCGATCTTTATAGTGCTCGCCTCCTGCTCGGAGCCATCCATCGCTTCAGCGAGGGAGACGTTATCTTCAGTCCGTCGCTGATGGAACTTACCTTGGGTCGATCTGCGCGCTTGCCGTAGTCTATCGCCCTTTCCTCTATGCCAAGGCCAGGATGCGCACATTCAATCAACATTTCCGCTTCAATCCGAATCCTCTGTGCGACAAGGTCTATGCGGTCGACGACGTACCCGCGGTACGCAAGAATCCCGTGCACAAGTCACGGTTATGTCTTCTTTGAAGAGCATCCGAGCCACGCCGGTAAGCACCCGATTCCAAAAAACGTTGGTATGTCATGGTACTCCCTCGATGCGCCCTTAATCCGTGAGCCAAGAATGACGCCGTACGCGTTGAGAAAGCGTACGAAACCCATTTTGTGCTCTGGCGGGGTAGGTGTCGTCTCCGGCGGCCATAATGAGGTAATCTGCGCGAACAGACGCAAACACGAACTGCATCGCCGATCCCTTCCCCGGCTGCTTAACAGGCAACACCCGTCCTTTTCAGGGGCTTTTTGCTGCGTAGCGTCTTCGAGTCTCCGTCAATGATATATATAGCGGTGGGTAACCCTCGTCCGATAGCACGCGAACAGGAACCTCAATCACCTGGCCAAGTCGCCTCTTCGTTGAGGGTCGGAACAACTATCTTAGGTTTGATGGATCGATACGTCTGCTGCCGAGAAACGTTATTGGAGTAAGGCTTTACTTTTTGAGCTTAAGTCTTGTGTTCTGGTTCAGGCCGAACAAAGGTCCGGTGTGCCCACGTTGTTGCTCCATTGTCGTCTGAGATTAACTATATAGGCGCGACTTGTCTATCTTTGATAGAGGTAAATACCGCGACGATTTGGTAGGGGCATGATGGATACCGTTGTTTTGTCTGTTTTTCGGCTGCTTATGGGGGCCGCACTGTTCTTTTTCATTCCTGGTTTCTTGTTAACCGTTGTGTTGTTTCCGAAACAACAAGACTTGCGGAGTCTGGAGAGAATCTCGGCGGCGGTTATTACCAGCGTTCTTGTTTCAATTGCTGACGGCACTGTTCTTCTGATGACGGTCGGATTAGATTTTACGACGCTCGCACTCTCAATGTCTGCGCTCGTGGCGGTGTTCGCGGCATCAGCGTTCGCGCGGTGGCGGCGCCTTCTGCAGTCTGACCGACTCGTCGTCAGCGCAGGCAACCCGATAGTACTACCGGCAGTGGGGGCCGCAATTTGTCTTTGTCTCGCCTTAGTTGGCACGACGCTCCTGTTAGCTCCCCCCCCGAACGAAGCCAGCTACAGCGAGTTCTATGTGTTGGATAGCAACCGACAGACCGTCGCATATCCCACAAACGTGACTTCGGGAACGCCGTTTACTCTGATCCTCGGCATCACCAACCACGAGAACGCGAGCGACACCTATGCAGGCACGGTGTCGCTAGGCAATTCAACACTCTATCGTTTCGACAATCTGACGCTGATCCAAGGGCAAAACGTTGAACGGCCTATATCTATCTCGGTCACTTCCTTAGGCGAAAAGCAGAAGCTGAAGTTCACGCTCGTTGATTCATTTGACAAGACCTACGAATTGCACCTGTGGGTCAACGTACGCGCGCCCTGATAGATTGCTTCACGTGCTCGGCGGCGTCGCTGCCAACGTTAGGGTCGGGGTGGTCAAAGTGCGGTTTGACGCAGATGAAGCCGACAAGCACGGCGCTGTAAAGCTTGTTGGGTTATCTGAACGCATCAAAAAGCACCAAGCGCTCTCGCACCAGGTCCGGTATTCTCGCGTCCCCGCCGGCAGCTGCAATCTCCTGCTTGGTGATATTAAACGCGTGCATTAACGGCGTGTTTTTTGTTTCGTCGTACTCCATAACCCGCGGATCTGAGCGTATCAACCCCGTGAGCTGCGTCGCAGTTCTTTCAACTGATCTCTTTGCACCAACGACAATCAACAACACGTCCATCTCCCCTTCGTGAACGCCCATTTCAAGCGCCTTTCGTATCTGCCGGCAAGCGCTCAAGTGCAGGAGGATTTCGACGCCAAGGTCCGTAGCGATGTTTCGATGATCGCGAGACGACCGAATAGCGTTGCGTACCGCACAGTCAACGTGTCGCCGCCCGGCGATTTTTGTGGCGTCGGCGGCTTGAATTGTCGTGTTGCTTGAGTGCGCAATGGCGTCAAGTTCCCTCAAAAAAGCCTGGACGTTCTCTATAGTGATTTTTCCTGCCACAACGTCATATTGCATGGGTTAACTCACTCGTCCGTGAGAAACGTATCTCCTTGATCCTTTCGATCAGGAACGCCACGGTGCTCGCCGAGTTGCGTAAAGACATCTGACGCGACCGCAGGACCAACAAGCGCCGCCACCGGTTCAAAAGGAGCATTTTTGAGTTCTTTTCGGCTTGTGAAACCTGCATCGTGCAGTTTTCGAGCACGGACCCGGCCGATATTTTTCAGTTGCACGAGATCGAGGAGCTCGCGATTGATACCAAACTGAATGCGCGCTGTGAGCTCCCGGGCTTGTTTCCTTGACGGAACCTTGAGATAGGTCGCGAGCTCGGCGAGCGCGTGACTCACCCACTGCACCGTATCGACGAGATTTCTGATGTCGCCTGGCCCGACGTTGTAGCTTTCGGTGATCTCCTTTTCGCTGACTTCCGTTATCCAGTCGTTAACGAGCATTGCCGTTTTTACCTCGGAGAGGAACCAGTCGTAGTCGACGTCTCTGAATCGATCAGGAATCTCATCTAGGAACTCATCGAGATGCTGATTGACAAATTCAGTTACCACTCGGTAATCCTTGCTTCGCATGAACAGACGCTTAACGTCCGGGGTGGAACAGATTAGGTGGAGCAGCGATACGTCGCTGACCGTCTCGGCGTTGTTTAGTCCTCTCCGTATCTTCACCGCAGTCAGCGGATCGACATAGAGCCGCGATACCAGATGCCCAAAAGTCGTCGCCTGGACACGCCCGGTAGAGTCGACAATCATCTCTTCATTTTCGAGAAATGCCAAAACGCGATCAATCGCATATCGCAAGAGGTTCAGTCCCGTCTTTTGCTGAAATCCGAAGAACGTCGCGTCGAAGAACTGTTCGAGAGCAGCCCTCGTGTGCGCGAAACCGTTCGAAATGGTCGAGAGAACGTGCACGCGAAGCGCCGTCTCCGTTCCAAGTTTTGAAATGACGTCTTCGGGCTCGCTGAGAATATAGTGGTCTGCGAGCGCCTCACACTCACTCAGCGATTTGGCGATGAGAACTGCCTCACCGTACGCATCGAATCCAGGCCTCCCCGCGCGACCGGCCATTTGCTTGTATTCGAGCACTGGAATGTTCATCATACCGTAGTTCGCGTCGTAACGCTTGTAATCTCTAATAACGACTCTTCGGGCAGGAAGGTTGAGCCCCGATGCGAGCGTAGGCGTCGAGACGATGACCTTGATAAGGTTGGCGCGGAACCACGTTTCGACGAGTTTCCGGTGGTCGCTGAGAAGCCCGGCGTGGTGAAATGCCGCCCCGCGCCTCACGCAGTAGGCGAGCTTCTCAACAATCCCAGCCTCCCCGTGGATTTTCGAAGCAAGCTCCTCGCAGTCGAAATCGCATTGTGATTGCAGCGTCGTTGCGATTCTCTTTGCAAGGCTTTCGGCATTTCTCCGTGTATTGACGAAGATCAAGCATTGGCCGCCCTCTCGCAACGTATCGATGGCAAGTGCTATCGCCGGGTCGGTCGCTCCATCTGAAACGGCTTTTTTTACAACGCTACGCGGTGGCGCGTCGTGAACGAACGTGATAACGGCGCGTTCAGGAAGATAAAGGCCCTCGTGCAGTTCGACGGGCCTCCAGTCGCTTCTTATGAGTTTCGCGTCAAGCCAGGCTGCCATCTCGTCGGCATTGGAAACCGTTGCACTGAGCGCGAGAATTTGAGCTGTCGGATTGAGTCTCTTAAGCTTAGTTAGCGTTACCTCGAGCGTTGGACCGCGATCTATCGAGTCCAACAAATGTATCTCGTCCGCGACGACGACGCTAAGTGCCTGCATCCACGAAACGCCATTTCGCAGCAGTGAATCTGCTTTTTCCGAAGTGGTCACTATAATATCGTTACGTCCCAGATTGTCGTCACGAACGTCGTAGTCTCCCGTTGAGATTCCGACCCGCACGCCAGACGCGGTAAATAGCGAGAATCGGTCGAACTTCTCTGAAGCCAGCGCCTTTAGGGGGACGATATAAAGGCATTTGCCGCCTTTATCGATCGAATTGAGCATCGCGAATTCTGCCAGCAGCGTCTTGCCGGAAGCGGTGGGCGTCGCGACCACCATACTCGTGCCGTTGAGCAGCCCGCAATCTAGTGCCTCGGCTTGCGGCGGATACAGCTCCTTGAAGTCTGGCTGAGTATAAAAACGTGCAATCTTCTCCGGTAAATCCGTTACGTCCATGCTGCTCCACCTAACCCATATGAGCAGTCCGATATTAATACCGTTCTCAGTAGAGCCGGCATCAGCGGAGCGTGGCGAAGACAGCCGCGCGCAAAGGCCGAGGATGGTTACCTTTGTACTGGCGCTGCTAGGAGTTGGTGATCGCGCGTTCGCTTATTTCGTGTAAAGCCCCTCTAGACCTGATAAGCGTCATAAAAAATAGTCTAAGGTCGTTAACTTTTGCCCGTTCGCGACATATCCAACGTGTCCCTTTTTCCACAGAACCAACAAGCTCACGATAAGCGTGAGACAACCCATGCATCGACCCTTTCTGTGGAATCAACTGAGCTTCCGTTAACGACCTTAGTGATTTAAGACCGAGGCACCGTAAAATAGACCCAGTAACTATTTTAAGATTTATAACAACTTTAGTTTGTTACTCAGCGCACGCTTCACGAACCCTACGGCGGCCGCTTGCGAGCAGGATGGCTAGGCGCTTTGAGCTTGAAAGGACCGCTTACAGATTGCTGATACGCGCTAGAAAGCTTTCGATCTTCTGAACGTACAAGTTGTCTTCTACGTCTTGGTGCAGAATTTCGACGGTGGCAACCGGGGTCGCGTTGCACAGTTCTTGCATCTCTTCAAACGCGCTCTCTGCCCCTGAACGATCTTGGGTGGAAAAGAACGCAACACGAGTGAATCGCTTTCTCTTGCGCGAGATGTCGGCCCTCACGGGACTTGATACGGTTTGAACCTATATCGGCGTGCCAACGATCGTGAGATCGTAACGGGCAGGATCCCTTTTCGTGGCCTTGATGGCTGCGGGCTTTTTCAGGACCGCCTCCTCGCGCGAAAGGTCGTACCCGGAAAAATCGCTTCGATCTTCTCTAGCGAAAATCTCCTAGACGTCTCCTGAGGGGATTCGCGCGATCGTTTCAGCCACCTTTCTGGTGATACCTGTGCGAGAATAAAAAACGACGAGCGTTTTCATAGACGGTTGTAACGTGGCGCTACGCTTAACCGTTTCTTCTTTTTTCAGGACCACCTCGGCCAGAAACTCCCGGTTGCGGAAAGAATGGCGAAAGATACAAATGCTTATTGGCCGCCATTGGATTAGTAGGCTTGAGTATTTTCGCAGGCGAACGCCAATCAGTTTGTAGCCGATGGACACGTCGATTGAGGTGCAAGGAACGTGATCTTTGATCTGCACATTCACTCAAAATACTCGGGCGATTGTACAATGGCGCCGGCCACCATTCTCAAGGTCGCAAAGAAACTGGGATTGGACGGCATTGCCGTCGCGGATCACTTAACCATCAAGGGCGCAGTTGAGACGCGTAGGTTGAATGACGACTCTGATTTTTTGGTTATCGTCGGCTCAGAAATTGAGACGGCGAACAAGGAGGACCTGATCGGTTTATTTCTCACAGAGGAAATTAAGTCCAGAAACGCCGCCGACGTAATCACCGAGGTCAAAGCGCAAGGTGGAATAGTTTTTTGGGCGCACCCATTCCGAATCGGGAAGAACCTATTACGTCCCGAGGCCATTGAGAGGCTCGATCTCATTGAGGGATTCAATTCGAAAACGAGCGCCTCGCGCAACGCGCTTGCGCAACAGCTCGCTCGCCAATATGATAAACCCGTCATTGGGACCAGCGACGCACATCAGGCCGCGGAAATAGGAAATGGTAAAACGTTGATCCATTGTGCTGATTTTAGCGCGACGAGGGAATCGCTTGCTTGCGGGAAGACGCAGATAGTGGACTCGCACTTGTCCTATGATTACCTGTACGATTCGCTTTGAGAATCAATAGTCACTGTTCGCAAAAGGTATTCGTTTGATAGCAAGAAAGGGTTTCGTGTTGACAAAAGCTCCGTGACGGGTCTGCACACATAAAAGCGCTCTATCTTTTAGGCTGCTTAATTCCGTGTATCAATCACGTTTAATAATGAAAAAATACAAATAGGAGTGAAGCGCAGATACCATTCACTAAAGTAAGCGAGGTGACCAGCCAAATCAGAAAGCACAGCATTACATCGGGACTATTTTATTACGTAAGTATTGGTCATTGCGACCAAGTAAGCGAGTCGGCCGTCGATTCTGAGATGGCCGGCGTATCTTACACAGTTTGGTGAAAGAACTTTTTTTGCAAAGACGCGAAGGCCGCACCTATTTTTCGTACAGCGTTTGCTGTAATTCTGTTCGTGCTAACTCGACTAGACGTGCAAAACAAAAAAAAAATAGGGGGCAGAGAAGCGGCTCTCTACCCATCCGGAGTGTCTGCGTCTTGATTATGTCAGCACAAATGAGTTCATTATTCGCTGTGCTTGCGCTAGGTAGGTGTTATAGTCGCTGGGTACGGCCTTGTAAGCTATCACATAGCCAGTGTTGTTATTTACGACGAAAGTCTCCATTACTTTTAGCGTCATGTTAGAGCTAGTAGCTACCGTTGTGTTAAGCTGGACGGGGATAACCCCTTGAAAAACGGTTGTTTGTGCTGGCTGGCCAGAAACTGTAGTGGTGTTGTTTGAAATCTGTTGGAAGCTCGGGTATTTGGTGACGTTGACCATCTGAGAGGCAGCATAACTGCCCAAAGTTTGGCCTGCGCTTAGACTATTTGAGCCCACGTTCACGCCATCAACTACAGAACTTGGATTCAGATAGACATATATCTGCACTGTGCTGGATGGATCGGTTGACGTGTCTGCTTTGAGCGCAGTAGGATACGTAATATTGTAACCAGTACCACTTGAAAACGTCGTGTTGTTGCCGTTGGTCGTGGTGCTCTCTGGGATCGGAGTCGGAGATGGGCTCGTATTCGTCGTGCAGCCGGCCGCCGTCACTGCCAGTGTTATCAGCGCTGCGATCGCGAGCGCCGTAATTAGATTGCGATTATCCATGGTATCAGCTCTCGCATATATGGAAAGCTTCTAGACAATAAAGGTTTGCATCTTCACCCAGAGCTGATTCGACCCGCGTCATCCAAGAGCAACCGATGAACTGCTTGGTTTCATGTCAGCGCTTCGATGCAGGAACAATTCGCGGCTGCTCGTTCAACTTAGCCCCCAATAAGTCTTTATTCGAAAAAGAACTTCAATGATGATGAGCAATCGCAAATCGTTGCACTTTGCGATGTTTCATGTTTTTGGAAGCTGCGCTTGTGATACCCCACTTCGCAGCCTACCACCAAGGTGGAAGCATGGCGAACGCGACAATCAAATATTCAAAAAGGTTAGACGTGCTGCCGCCCTACCTTTTCGCCCAGATAGATTCGTTGAAGGCAGAGAAGGAGGCACAGGGAATCAACGTCATTGATCTTGGAGTCGGAGACCCAGATCAGCCAACGCCGCCTCATATCATAGATTCGCTCGTGCGCGCCGCGCACAACAATGCGAACCATCGCTATCCCTCCTCTGAAGGCATGCTATCATTTAGAGAGGCCGTGAGCGAGTGGTACGCGAAGAAAGGCATTTCTATTGATCCAGTGCGTGAGGCCTCCGCACTGATCGGATCGAAGGAAGGCATAGCGCATCTTCCCTTAGCCTTTATCAACCGAGGGGATAAAGTACTTGTTCCCGATCCTGCGTATCCCGTTTACAGGATTGCAACTATCCTAGCTGATGGCCAGCCGATAAGCATGCCACTAACTGCCGACAACGGGTTCTTGCCTGATATTGACAAGGCGGTGACCGATGCCAAGTTGCTCTTCATCAATTATCCAAACAATCCGACAGCCGCGGTCGCTGACAGTGACTTTTTTAGAGCCATCGTCGATTACGCCTCTGACAACGATATTATCGTCTGCCACGATGCAGCGTATTTAGAGCTGACTTACGACGGCTACGTAGCTCCGTCGTTTCTCTCCGCACCTGGGGCAATGGACGTTGGAATCGAAATCGGCAGCCTCTCCAAAACGTACAATATGACCGGCTGGCGAATCGGGTTTGCAGTAGGAAACGCCGACGTGATAGCCGGCCTCAGAAAGGTCAAATCGAACCTAGACTCAGGCGCATTTCAGGCGGTACAGGAAGCGGGGATCGCTGCTATGACGGGGCCACAGGACACGGTTGAAGTGCTCAAAAAACTCTATTTAGAGCGCAGAGACGCACTGGTCGATGGCCTAAGGAACATTGGATGGTCCGTGGACAAGCCGAAGGCTACGTTTTATGTTTGGGTTCCCGTTCCAGACGGAAGCTCCTCTCTCGAGTTTTCAATGAGACTTCTAAACGCCGGGATTGTCGTAACGCCAGGCATTGGCTTCGGAGACCACGGGGAGGGCTATATCAGATTCGCGTTGACGGTGCCCGTTAGCACGATCGAGGAGGCAGTGACGCGGCTCCAGGATGTCATGTAATGGATTTCGGTACGCGCGAACATCTCGGCGAGAAGAACGGCCACCTCATCATTGGGGGCGCCGATGTCGTTGAGCTCGCGCGAAAGCACGGCACGCCGCTCTATGTCACTGATGAGACGCGCATTCGAAGCAACTACAGGCGCTTCGCTGCTGCATTCCCTAATGCGGATGTATACTACGCCGCAAAGGCGAATGGTCACATAGCGATCCTGCGCATACTCGCGCAAGAAGGTGCCGGCGCCGACGTATTCTCTGATGGTGAGCTGTATGCTGCTCTCCTCGCCGGGATCAGACCCGACCGCATCCTCTTCAATGGAAATGCAAAAACCGACGCCGAACTTGCAATGGCGTGTGAAACCGGCGTGAGGGTGTCCGTTGATTCACCTGATGAGCTCCGAGCGCTCGCGCGAATTGCGTCTGATGCAGACAGAGAGGTCGAAATCGCATTCAGGGTCAATCCTGACGTATCCCCTGCGACTCACCCCAAGATCGCAACGGGCCTGGCACAATCGAAATTTGGAATCCCCCCCACTCAGATGCTTGCGTGCTACGCCGAAGCGCTTTCACTTGAAGGTGTCCGGCCTGTTGGCATTCATTGCCACATCGGTTCACAGATACTTGAGCTTAGCCCTTTTGCAGAGATGATGACGCGGATGATGGATATCGTTGAAACACTCAAAAACGACCTTGAGCTCGAACTCGATTTCGTTGACATCGGCAGCGGACTGGGCATACCGTACGCCGGAACAGCGCCAACCCCAATCGACCTCGCGAATGTGATTCTGCCGATCTTCACCGAACGAGCACACGCTCTGGGGATCTGCCCGAAGCTCGTGCTTGAACCGGGAAGATACGTCGTTGGGGACGGCGCAATTCTGCTCTGTGCGGTAAGCACCGTCAAGGAGGCGCATAGCACTTTCGTCGGCGTTGACGCCGGGTTTAACCTTCTGCTCCGCCCGACCTTGTATGAGTCGTACCACGAGGTGATCGTCGCGAATAAGCTCGATAAAACACCCGATCACGTGTACACGGTCGTCGGCCCGATATGCGAAAGCGGTGACATACTGGCAAGAGACAGACGTCTTCCACGCGTTGAAAAAGATGACCTAATCGCTATACTCGACACAGGCGCGTACGGGTTTGCGATGAGCTCTCAGTACAACGGACGCGCACGCGCGAGTGAAGTGCTCGTCAGCGCAGGTGAGGCAGAAATCATTCGAAGGCGCGAAACCTACGAGGATCTCTTGATCGGGCAGCGTATTCCACCGCGCCTGCTATAAGAGTTCACTATGAGGGCATTAGAGTTCGTCAAGATGCACGGTAATGGGAACGATTTTGTCATCATTGACGAGACTGAGAAAGTGGCCATCAAAAACAAATCGAGTTTTGCCATAAAGACGTGTGATCGTCGGTTTGGCATAGGCGCCGATGGGGTTCTTTTTGTGTCACGGCCTGCTGGGGCCGATCTGGGCATGCGATTGCTTCAGCCTGACGGTTCTGAAGCGGAGATGTGTGGAAACGGCATTCGTTGTCTTGTCATGTACGCCGTCGATGCCGGGTATGTGAAGCGCGGCCGCATGACGGTGAAGACAAAGGCGGGGGTTCGCGAGATCACCGCTAAGAGAAGCTCGGTAGTTGTCGATATGGGCAAGCCTCGGTTTGCCCGCCCAGCGATACCAGCTCTCGGGACCGGCGATCAGTTCATCGAAAATATGCACGGAGTGGTGGTTTCTGCGGTCAACACCGGTGTTCCTCACGCGGTGATCTTTCACGATCAAGTTGACGATGATGTGCACGACTTAGCAGTAAAGATTCGGTTTGATCCAGTGTTCCCTTTAGGAGCCAACGTCGATTTTGTGAAAGTCGATGGGAATACGCTTGCTGTTCGTACGTACGAGCGCGGCGTGGAACGTGAGACTCTCAGCTGCGGCACCGGTGCTGTCGCAGCCGCAGCTGTCGCGAACCAGATGGGCCTCATAGGCACTCGGGTCACTGTCAAAACGTTAGGTGGTCCTTTGAAAGTTACGTTGAGGAAAGACCGCGCCCTGATGGAGGGGCCGGCGGAAACGGTCTACAAGGGCATCTATTTCCTAAAAAAAGGTTAAGCGTCGGAGAGTCCCCGACCCGTAAGCTTAAAATACGCGCTTGTCTCGAGCGGCAGTATGGGATGCTTCTTCAATATCGCGCATCGCCGTTCCGAGTGAGTTTTTGTGAATTGTAAAACGATGGCGGAGAGGTTATCAAGCAGATACCCCGCAACAGGCAGCACCTCCCTAGTGTCGATGTCGACATAAACTTGGTTGGTTAACATAACGGCCAGGTCGTACTTTTTGGCTAAACCGAGCAGCAAAAGAACTTGATTGGCGATGGCGTGTCGCGACCAAGTCTCCGTGTTTTTTGCCTGTTCGAGCCGATAGTAAGCGGTGGCTGTATCGAAAATGATAAGCCCTATGTTTTCCTGTGCTATTTTCTTGATATTACCCAGCGTAGTCCGCTGCTGATCGAAGCTTTTCACCTCGAAAACGAGCAGTTTTTGACTGATCTGTGCAGTGTCCGTTGCAGCGATCTGAGCGAACCGTTCGCCTGGGAACGGACCAGCCGCGATATAAATCACGCGCTTTTCCCGTCTTATGACGTTCGTAGCTAGCTGTATGCATAGGCTGGTCTTCCCACTTCCCGGCTCTCCATAGATGTGCGACACGACTCCTGTTGGAAAGCCGCCGCCGACGAGGGCATCGATGCTGTGGCAGGTACTTGGATAAAGGGTCAATGTTCACTTCCTCAGAGCAAATTTAACCTCAAAAACAACGCAAAGCCGTTCGCTATGGCATTATGGGGAGTTAGAGTTATAAACTTTCGTTCCAGAATTAGAGCAGGAGGGGCCAAGATCTACATAGCCCTAGCAACGACGGACTTCGCACTTTACCAGGATATCACAAGAGAGCTTCGCGAAAAGAGGCTCAAATTTGTAACTGTAGCGCCAAGCGAAGCTATAGGACGCGAAGTTGGCGTGGTAATCACTTCTGTCCAGGAGGCGAGCGCGATCTCTTTTCCGAATGTCGTTATTGCGTCTGATCCCGAGATAGCGGTCAGCGAAGCGATACGACGTCTCAGAAATACAGGCGTACCTGAAAGCGCAGTCATAGGGATCGATCCAGGAGATGAACCCGGAATTGCCGTCGTCGCGAATGGTATTGTTGAGGCTGTTTACCGTGTCCCCTTAAGTCAGGCTTCGAAGATTGTAGAACGGATTCAGCAGACATATCCTAAGATCCTGGTAAGAATTGGAAACGGAGCGCGCCTGACGAGCACGCATTTAGCAAATGCCTTAATTTCGCGCGGCGTCGCCGTTGAGTTCGTCGATGAAAGCGGAACCTCGCCATACCTGGGAAAGGGCACGGCAGGAATCGCGATCTCAGACATCGTTGCCGCAATCAACATCGCATACACGCATGGCACCCCCACGGGACATCAAGACGTGCTCCCTTCGAAGGGTGAAATCCGGTGGATTCAAGAGAGGACCAGAGAGCTCTCTGAAGGTCGAACAACAATTTCGCGAAAGCTTGCCCAAAGGGTAGCTAAAGGCGAAATAACGATAAATCAAGCTCTCGCGGAACACGTGGGAGCAAGCGACGATCAAACGCACTAGCCGCCGACTCGGTTCCAGGCCTCCTGTTCAGCCATCCTCATAACACGCTTAACAGGGATATCTAGCCTCCTTGCAAGCGCAGTTGCCTCGTCAAATTCGGCGGCAACGTTGAGCACAGTCCCGTGTTGGTCTGTCGCAACTTTTACGTTAATCGTGTAAGATTCATTGCCGATGCGCAACGTTACTGTTTCAAAACGCCTCAGTGTTTTGATTCTGTGATGTGTAGGCGTGATTCGCACTCCTAAGCTGCCAGTTTCTTCAATGATCTTCCTTGCAAGTCGGTGCGATTCAGCGGGTCGGGCGATCACCTGGATAATGTGTCCAGTTCTGCTTTTTTTCCCCGTCGTGGGTATGATTGCCACGTCGAGCGCGCCAATTTCGAGGAGTCCCTCTATAAGACTTCCGAGCACCTCCCCTGTGACGTCGTCCACGTTGGTTTCGAGCACCTGGACATCATCAAGTAGCAGATCTTCATTGACCTGACCGAGCGTGGCACGCAGGACGTTTGCGTGGGGGTAATCTCGAGACCCAGCACCGTACCCCACGCGCTCGAGGGTCATTTGCGGCAAGAATACGTCCGAAATTCCGGTGAAAAAGGCAAGAATAGCCGCACCTGTCGGGGTGAGCAGTTCGCCCTCAACGGGCCCCCCTCTGGTTATCAGGTGGTATTTGGAGAGTATGGCAGCGGTCGCAGGAGCGGGTACGGGCAGATGTCCGTGATCAGTCTCTACAGACCCCCCGCCGACGCATATAGGGGTCGTGAATACGGAGTCAACCTTGAGTTGTGAAATAGCAGTGCAGGCGCCGATCACATCTGCAACGGCATCTTGAGCGCCCACTTGGTGGAATATGAGTTCATCTTTGCGAACTCCGTGCACAGCTGCTTCTGCCTCTGCTAGGATCGCAAATATCGCGCTCGCATCGGCGAGTATCGTTGAACTGATTCCGCACGACTGAATCGCGTCGATGAGTTCCAGGTACGTGCGTGATCGGTCGTGCGCGATCACGTTGACGCGCGTTGCCTGTATCCCCGACTTTTGCACCTCGCAGATCTGCACTTCGACGCTGGCGGCAGCTTCCATATTCTCTCGAACGGCGGACGCGTCTGCGCCAAGATCGATGAGGCATCCGATCAGCATATCTCCCGAAGCGCCGGAAAAAGGCTCAAATGCAAGTATCGTCATGCGTATGCAGCTGGGGCTCTTTTAGCCACCCTTATATATCACCGTGTTATCATATAAGCTTAGGTTCTGATCGCGTGGCGCAAGAGGTCCAGCTAAAGGTCGCCAAAGCCTATCCGAACGATTCGGGAAGGGGTATCGCTCGACTCGACCCAGACACACTTCTCAAGCTTCAGCTATCCCCTGGAGAAATCATAGAAATCGTTGGCAAGACCAGTACCGCTGCCAAAGTCTGGCGGGCCGATCGTCAGGATTGGCACGAGGGCATCATACGGATAGATGGCTTTATTCGTCAAAATGCAGGCGTCGGGATGGGGGAGCGCGTTCTTGTGCGCAAGCCAAAGGTGAACGAAGCGCAGAAAGTTGTGCTTGCCCCTCCTGAAGGGACCGTTGCCCAACCGCTTGCCGAGATGACGGATAGCGTCCACCGTCAGCTGCTCAAGCGCCCAATGGTTCAGGGGGACGTCGTGCCCATTATGAGTGTCGCGTCACACCCACTCTTGCGGGTGCCGGGTCAAGCCGTGCCGCTTGTCGTCGTCAATACGAGTCCGCTCGGCGTGGTATTCATCACTGAGCGGACCCAGCTTGATTTAAGGGACAAGCCCGTCAAGGGGTTTGAATCGGTGCGTGCTACGGGCATCTCGTACGAAGATATCGGAGGCCTGAGAGACGAGATACAGCGCATACGAGAGATGATCGAACTTCCTATGAAGCATCCCGAAGTCTTCCACGCCCTTGGCATAACGCCACCGAGCGGCGTGCTGCTTCACGGGCCCCCTGGTACTGGCAAGACGCTCATTGCAAAAGCCGTTGCGAATGAATCGGGCGCATCGTTCTATTCTATAGCGGGACCTGAGATTATGAGCAAGTACTACGGGGAGAGCGAGCAAAGACTACGTGAAATCTTCGAGGAAGCCCGCGATCGCACTCCCTCGATTGTATTTATCGATGAGCTTGATTCAATCGCGCCGAAGCGCGAAGACGTAACCGGAGAAGTTGAGCGACGCGTTGTCGCGCAGCTGCTTACCATAATGGATGGGCTTGAAGAGCGGGGTGAAATAATAATAGTCGGAGCTACAAACAGGATTGAAGCGATTGATCCTGCTTTGAGGCGTCCGGGGCGGTTCGATAGGGAGATTGAAATATCGGTACCGGATTATGGCGGCAGAAAGGAAATTCTGCAAATTCATACTCGGGACATGCCACTCGCCAGCGACGTCAAGCTCGAAGCGCTAGCGAGCATCACCCACGGCTTTGTCGGAGCAGATCTCCTCTCGCTCACGAAAGAGGCGGCAATGCGGGCCTTGAGGAGATACATGCCAGATATCGACCTCGACAAAGAGATTCCGGCAGAGACCCTCACTAAAATAAAAATCACTGAGGAGGATTTCAGCGAAGCATTTCGAGAAATACAGCCGAGTGCTCTCCGTGAGATTCTCATCGAAATTCCTGATACTACCTGGAACGACGTAGGCGGGCTTGAGGAAGCTCGCCAGGAACTGATCGAAGCGATAGAATGGCCTCTGAAAGAGGCCCGATCATTTAGAAGAATGGGCATTAAGCCGCCCCGAGGAATCTTGCTCTTCGGACCGCCAGGAACTGGCAAGACCCTCATCGTCAGAGCGGTAGCTAATGAAACAGAAGCGAACTTCATTAGCGTGCGGGGCCCTGAGCTTATGAGTAAATGGGTTGGCGAATCAGAGCGCGCAGTGAGGAGCGTTTTTAAGAAGGCGCGACAAGTTGCGCCTGTTGTTGTTTTTCTCGACGAGCTCGATGCGCTCGCCCCCGTGCGAGGCATAGAAGACACGTCGCGGGTCTCGGAACGAGTCGTGAACACTCTGCTGACGGAGCTTGACGGCTTACAAGATCTCAAGGACATTGTCGTGATCGCCGCTACGAATCGGCCTGACATAGTGGATCCGGCGCTCTTACGCTCAGGACGATTCGACCGAATGATATTGCTTGGTGCGCCTCAGAAGAGTGCGAGAGTATCAATCTTGAATATCCACACGCGAACAATGCCTCTCTCCGATGACGTGGACATTGAAGAGCTTGCGGATCTTACTGAGTGGTATGTGGGCAGCGACTTAGAAACTCTCTGCAAAGAAGCGGCAATGCTCGCGCTTCGAGAAGCGATGGACATAAGCGCCATTGAAATGCGGCACTTCAGAGAGGCGCTCAAAAAAGTACGGCCGGCGATTGACGAACATACGATGCAATATTACGAACAGATAAAACAGAAATTTGCAGGGGGCCGACCTGCTGAGCCGACGACGCATATAAGTTATCAGTGAGCGCCGAGAATAAGAAACCCTTTTGTATGATAACTACGTAGCAAGCAGAGATGAAAAAGGAGATATTCGCTAAGAATTTGTCTAATAAGCAAGTAATGGGGAGCGATGGTACAGACCTCGGCACGCTCTATGACCTCATTATCGATGGGAACACAGGCGATATCCTTGATCTCAAAGTGAAGCCCGATCCTGACCTGAATCTGCAGGAGTTTAGGATAGAAAACGATTTTATATTTCTACCATTTGACGCCGTCAGGGCGATAAAGGATTACATCGTCGTTGATAGAAAGTTAATCAAACAGCCGCAGTGACCACAAGAAACGCGGCAGCACTCGTTTGAGGCGAGTGTCGTTGATTGTGCTGAAAACTGTTGCTTGGATCATGGATTTTGTCGTAATTGATTCAGATCGCAGACGTGCAGTGTTACCGACCGCTGCGCGCAAACTGAGATAAAAAGAGGCAAGTGAACCAATCCATAATGCATTGCGGCACGTAATCGCCTAAAAAGCGATTGTAAATCCTCTCCGTAAGTCTAGGACGCATTACAGTGCTTAAAGAGCTCATCTCTAGCATCGTGTTTGAAAAGCTTCAGATGGGCAGCAAGTTCTTATCTGGCGTGCAAGGTTACACATCATTGTCGACAGGATGCGAGTAGCTGAAAAGAGACTATATTCGCTATCTCGTGCAGTTGTGCTTTTTTCGGTGGCGGCTGCCGGATGCACGGTAAACCTCAAACCTGGCAATACGCAATCTACCAGTGCCCCTCATTATCAGCAACCAGAACCCCCTCAGCTACCCGCAACGGCACGGCGCGCACGCTTGTAGTACAGCAGTCGGAGGACAGCACCTATGCGGCGCATTGTCGAGCGTAATCGTTTACGCCGAGCGTGTGGTTACAACGTAACGGAGGTAGGCGTGAAAGCATAGATGAAACATTGTCGTATTACTTCAGCTAATCAGAGAGTCGAGCAGCATTGGCACGTGTCGCTCGCTAATAAGATCGCAAATAGAGCTTTAATATATTTCTGACTTTGTGAATAGAGGCGGCAAAAAAAGCCAACAGCAGGGGGATCAAATGCAAGTCGACGATTTAATGAGTGCGCCTGTATACACAGTTTCACCTGATGACACTGTCAGTCACGTGAAAAACGTGATGCTTAAACACAAAGTAGGTAGGTAGTGGTTGAGTATGCAGGGACTCTTGTTGGCGTTATCGCCAAATACGACCTCGTGAAGATGCTAGAATCGTCAGAGGCGGGTTGGCGAAGGAGACATCAAGATCGCACCCTAGCCAAGACCATCTTGTCTGAGAATCTGCTCGCTGCTTCACCTGAGACCTCACTCGTGAATGCTGGCCAAGAGATGATAACAAACGGGGTCGGCTGCCTGCCGGTAGTAAAACTTGGGGAACTAGTTGGCATCTTCACTGAGACTGATTTAGTAACCTATTTTGCAACCACAGACTCGAAAGGCCAGGTCAAGACTACAATGACCGGTTCCTTTCTTACGTGCCATCGCCACCATTCTATCAACCACGTCTTGCGCGACATGGAAACCAAGCACGTTTTTCCCGATCGTTCAGGAAGGGAACGGCGTTGCTGTTGGCATAATTACACACACTAATCTAACTTTTTCCAAAGAGCCGTTTGTGAGTTCAAAAGACGTCGTGATGGTGAGAAAGGCGGAACACTCAGGCGTCCAAAAAAATCGATACGTGCGAAAAGTGCTGCAAGTTGCGGAAGACATCATGTCAGAGCCGCTCATAACCATCGGTAGTGATTCAAGAGCAGTGGCCGCCGCGCGATTGATGGTTGCGAAACGAGTAGATACCATTCCTGTCGTCAGAGAGGAGTCGGTCGTGGGCGTTATATCAAAAACTGACATCGTTAAGAGGATGGTAGAATCTGGTGGCTGCCTCTTTGGCTTAATCAACGACGGGAGTAGCTAATGCGATTCGACAACTACACCTCAAACACAGCATCAGATCTAGCGGCGCGCGTGTACGTTATCGATAAAACTGATCGAATATCCCATGCCCTCGATCTTATGGAAAAACACAACATCAATCAACTGCTCGACACGAACGAAGGGGAGATCGTTGGCGTTTTAACGAAAAAAGGGATAGCACGCACACTGGGAACAAGTGGCGACATCATTAAGCCCGCTTCATCACTTCACGTGACCAAGGCAGTAGATGAAACTTTAACCACCGTAAGCGGCGCAATGACGATAGGCGAGATCAACCATTTGATGAAATCTTCCGAGGTATTGGTCGTCGTCTGTGAGCAATCTACAGGGTGGATAACGTTTAACGAGATCGTCAAAGCAAGCAGACCGGTCGGATCTGCAGGCGAAATCATGGATCCGCCCGTAACGTGTTCGTCTTTTGACAGAGTAACCCACGTAAGACGAAGGATGATCGACGAAGATGCGTGGTGGATGATGGTCGTTGAAGACAGTAAGGTCGTTGGCATTATAACGGAGAATGACATCGCGAAGGCGATGAGCCAATTTATAGGTGTAGTAAAGCCCCACTATCAAGATTCACGGGTAAGGAAACTCGTCGTCGATGATATCATGATCACTGACATCGTATTTGTGAGAACTAGTACCCCGTGCATTGAAGTGGTGGATCTGATGCTGAAACACGACGTGGAGGGTGTTGCGGTCTTTGATCAAACAGATGCTATGGTCGGCATGATTACTCAAAACACTATACGTTGCAAGCTTGAGTGACACGAGATCGGCAACAGCCCTCTACAAGCTTCCCGCTTAACAAAGGTGCCGTCTGCTACCGCGGCGTGATGCCGCCATTACAGTCGATTACTCCCGGGCTTCCGATCTCGCCACTGACCTTAAACTGACAGCCAGTCAACATCTCAGTAACCTCCACGGCAGTGACGGTGTGAAGCGTCAGCTCACTTGTTCCAATTCTAGAACGTCCCTCCGCTAGCGCCAGCCAGATAACCAGCTGGTCGCCCAGATGCACGTCGAACGGTGCCCCTTTCGACAATTGCATTAGAAGCCTCGCTGCCCCCTCTCGTCCAACGAGCTCAGCAGGCTTTCCTCGCGCGCCTAAAGCATCCCCTGCTAATCTGCCCCCAGTAGACGTCTCCGCCCAGAGCAGTATGCCGCTTCCAGTAGACGGGCTTTGTTCTCTCTGGTCGGAATCTCGCTCTATGCTTACATTTGGATAGCCGGCGCTCGTGCAGCGTTGTGTCGCTGCTTCGGCTTGGCGTTCTGCGACGTGAGCCGGGAGATTGCGCGAGTGTGATATCCCTCTGATATCTCGTAGAGATCCCATGGTGGCGACATTAATGGCAGTCAGTCTTTCTACAGGCGTGATTGCGACCTTTAGGAGCCCCCCTCCGCGAGGATAAAATCCCCTCTTGCTGAGGCGCAATTGGTAGAAAAATCCCAAGCTAGCTAGTACAGGATTTAAAACATTGATCACGTAGTCGACTTGCGGTGCCAAAGGATTGTTTGTGCCACCGATAAGGGTAACAGATGAAGGTTGATCGGCGAACGCAAGCACGGGCAGAATGGCTTGCAGTATAAGTGTCGTACTAGCGGCCGTTTTCGCATCAAAGCTATAAATCCCGCCGCGCCTCCGCCCTGGAACGAAAGTTATTTCAGACGAGCCAAGCCCGAGCCCGCGCACCTTCGCGTTGGCGACCTCCGCTAAGGCTCGCACCGCCGTCAAATGTTGAGTTCGCAGTCCAGGATTTGCGCGGTTTACTCTCACGTTCTTGATTGCGACGGACTCTCCCGTCAAGGCCGAAAGCGCTAAGCAAACGCGCAGCACTTGTCCTCCTCCCTCGCCTATGCTGCCGTCAATCTTGATCATCACTATTTACGTTAGCTGAAAATATGAAAAACTGCTGGTGATTTGCAACTCGCGGAATGTGAATCTCAAATTCAACATCGGCTCACCAAAGCGCTGCCGGCGGGTGCAGATTGCGGGCAGTAGACGCGTGGTAAACGGCCAGGCAAATATTATTTAGTACGTTGTCCTTTTAGTACTACCGGAGTTTTGACTGCACTCCGTATGGCAGTCGATTGTTGCGGGAGTAGGGCATGGGGCGGCAGGACACGACTACGGTTTGCAAACTTTGTCAGCGCAGCTTCGAAAAGGCAGAGATAGGTCGAATCAAAATCCTACGACGCGAAAAAAAAGGAGAAAGCGTTCTTTGGGTCTGCTCTCACTGCGCAGGACGAATTAAGTTCGCAGAGCACTGAGGTGCTGAGCGTACTCCGGCTCAAGCCGCGCCAAGCTAGCATTATGCACGTTTGCGTTTGCAGATTGCGGGACCGTGTCTGCGCTATTCTTGCCCCGCGCGTATCGATCTACATAAGGTCGGCCTGCTTATCTGAGTTTTTTGGACATCATGACAAGGGCGCCCGCGTGCTCTCTGATTGCATTGATGCGCTCAGCTCGGTTGGCTGTCATCAATACGTATTTATGCGCTTATTGTGTTCTATGGGGATGTGAGGGTTGTTGCACTCACGGGTGAAGTAAAACAGCGTGAGCGCTTCATTGCTGAGCTTGCTCGCCGCTGCAAGGTGGCGACGCTCCGTGAGGAACACAACGATAAACCGGCGTCATTCACGAAAAAAGTCGCAGACGACCTGCTTTCCATACAATCACCCTCCAGATACGTTCTGACGCAGCGCGCTATAGATGGCGCAAATCAGATCGCGCGAGAGCTCGATCAGCTGGCGGAACGGGAAGACCTTGATTTTGTTGTTGTTGTGGGTAGCACGCTTGCATCAAGAATCGCATCCTTTCACGAGGTTTACGAGGCGCGATTAGCCCCCTCTTTGAACTTTAAACAACATTTCGAGTCGCTTGCGACTGCACCAGAATGGATAACGCTTGGTGCACTCGTGAGAGCCGTGCGCGCACACCCCGATATTCACAAAGCAGGAGCGATACTCACGTTCACCGGAGTTGTCCGCGGAGAGGCTTTAGCCCTGGAATTTGACATCTATGAAGGAGAAGCCCAGCAGCGAATTTCTTCAATCGCGCACGATTTGACGGCAATAGAGGGCATAGTCGATGTAAAGATATACCACAAATCAGGCCGCGTCAATAAAGGCGAAGACATCGTGTACATCGTCGTTGCGGCGGCGCATCGACAAGAGGGATTTAAGGTACTAAGGGATGCAATAGAACGGATCAAGAAAGAGGTTCCAATTTGGAAAAAGGAACTTACTGAGCAGGGTGACAAATGGGTAGGAATATGAGAGGGGCACCTATTCTTTCTGCCAGACCTGGACGAGGGGGATTATCATGAGGCTTTTCGGAACGAACGGTGTGCGGGGGATTGTCAACCAGGATCTAACCTCAGAGCTCGCCCTGCGGCTGGCGATGAGCTTGGGAACACTTACAAGGGGGACTGTTGCGGTCGGACAGGATACGCGCGTGTCCGGTAATATGCTTAGTCACGCGGCCATCGCCGGACTGCTCGCAACGGGTTGCAAGGCTATTAATCTCGGCATAGCGCCGACTCCCGCGGTGCAGTACTTCGTGCGTGACAATGCCGACGCAGGAATCGTCATCACCGCATCGCACAATCCGCGCGAATACAATGGGCTAAAACTGATCGCAGGAGATGGAACAGAATTCGGAATCGAAGGAGAACTCGCTGTCGAAGACGTGTATTTCAAAGGTAGTCTCAAGCTTGCTGACTGGCGCGAGACCGGGGAACTTTCGGACACCAACGTGATACCCGCTTATATGGAGAGAATTATGGGAAAGGTGAACGCCTCGGACATTAAAAAACGCGGGTTCGTTGTGGCCGTCGACACTGGCTGTGGGGCGGGCAGCATTGTTACGCCCTTCTTGCTGAGCAAACTCAATTGCAAAGTCACGACGATTAATGCGCAGATCGATGGCACTTTCCCGAGTAGAAATCCAGAACCGACAGAGGACGTCCTCACCGATCTCGGAAAGATCGTCATCTCGAACGGCGCCGATTTGGGCGTTGCACATGACGGAGATGCCGATAGAGCGGTTTTTATTGATGAGGGGGGGAATTTCGTCAATGAAGACGTACTACTTGCAATTATCGTCAAGCACGTTCTCTCCAAGAAAGTAGGCCCCGTTGTTACCCCTGTCAGCTCATCGCAGCGGATAGTCGAAGTGGCTGAAGCAGCAGGCGGTCACGTCATATGGACTCCTGTGGGGAGCATCTACGTCGCGAGGATGATGATGCAAGTAAATGCTGTGATAGGAGGGGAAGGCAATGGGGGTATCATATTCCCTGAACATCAATACTGCCGAGATGGGGCGATGACGGTAGCGAAGGTACTTGAAATAATGACCGAGCGTCGCAAGAAAATCTCTGAGCTCGTCAAAGAAATTCCCAAACGATATATGGACAAGACGAAAGTCACCTGTCGCGATCGGGATGCAACAATGCAACAAATTCGCTCATCTGTCGAAGGAAACATCGACACAACCGATGGCGTAAAGATTTGGTATGACGACGGTTGGTTGCTGATACGCCCCTCTGGGACTGAGCCAATCATTCGAATTTTTGTCGAAGCTGAAACGAAGCGAAGAGCTAGAGACCTCCTAGAAGCAGGTAAGCAACTGACCGAAGGCTGCTGATGTTAGAGCGTGCGAATCGTGTACTCTGGTCCTGGTGAGATATGAGCCTAGAAGAGCTTTTGATTCTTGATGCGGAGGCTGAAGCAGGCGAACGTAGTCGAGAGTTTTTTGTAACGGGTTGTAGTGGGTTTATCGGCTCCCATCTCGTTACTCGTCTTCTAAGTAACGGACATATCGTCACTGGCTACGACTTAATCCACCCCCAGTACGCTCACCCAAATTTTGAGTTTATAGAAGGGGATATCCTCGATTTGGAGAGACTCCAGGCAAGCATCGTTAAACCCGACGGCATCTTTCATCTCGCAGCGCAGACAAAGGTGCCTGATTCGACGCGAAATCCTGCTTACGACTTCCGTGTCAACGCGCAAGGCACGTTCAATGTGTTGTCTTGCGCCTCGGACGCTCGTTTCATTTATGCGTCGACAAGTACAGTCTATGGAACCGCTTCCGTCCCGACCACCGAAGCTCACCCGCTACGTCCTGTATCCTTCTACGGCGCTTCCAAAGCTGCTGGCGAGCTCTATTGTTCTGCATTCAACGGCATTTTGGGATTGCCAGCGATCTCTCTTCGTCTTTATAATGTCTATGGGCCAGGCAATGCAAAAGGCGTCATGTATGATCTTGTAAGGAAGCTGCAGAGGGAGGATAACACCCTTGAAATCCTCGGTACAGGACTCCAGAAGAAAGATTACGTGTATATAGATGACGTGATTGACGCCTTCGTACTTGCGTATGATAGGGGGATCCCAGGCGAGTCGTACAACATAGGCAGCGGCAGCGCCACCACCGTCAACGAGATTGTCGAGCTTATTTGCAAGTTGATGGGCCTGCGTCCCGATATCTATCGCACTGGCGGCAAGTCTTGGGAAGGCGACGTTGAGTCAACGCAGGCTGACCTTTCGCTTTTTGCTTCGTTTGGCTGGGAGCCTAAAGTCGACATGAAAGCAGGCTTACAGTACCTTTATAAATGGATTCAGGATCAACAGTGACTAGCACCGCACGAATAGCTTTGGTGGCGCATAAACTGTGTTCGCAGAGCTTTAGCGTAAAAAATAAAGCGCGAGTCCAGCCGAGTGCCAGACTCACCTGCGCATGCAGCAAATGAGCTTACTTTCTACGCTGCAACACCAAATATGCAACAACCAACAGTCCTGCTACTCCGTAGATCGCCTCAAATCCCGGCAATCCAAGGAACCCGCTGCTCGCTGTGGGTGACGCAGTCGCAATCGCCGTTCCGGACGGCGGCACTAATACGGTGTTGATCTCGTCAATGACGCCGTTTGTTGCGTTAATATCCTTTTTGGTTACCGTCGCGTTTCCAACCATTATTGTGGTGCCACTGACGGAGTAAGGTAGGGATAAACCGTTTAGCGTCGTGAGCGTGCCACTACCCGTGAAGTTATTCGCGAGCAGCTTCGTGGGAACGACATGATAAAGCAACAAGTTTGTTAGCGCCGTTTTGTTATTTTGCAAATCCGCGAGAGTTGATGCGTTAACCTTGGCAAAAGCAGCGTTGTCGGGTGCGAAGAATGTATAGTTACCAGGGCCGCTTAACACGGTGGTAAGATTTGCATTCTTCAGCAGACTTACAAGCTTTGTGAAGTTCGCATTACTCTCTACAATCTGGGCGATGGTCTGGGTTGGTTTTGCTGTCGCCGTCGTGGTTTGCGTTTGCGCGAAAGCAACGCTGGACGCTCCGACAATAGAAAGGATCACTACAGTTGCCACTACGGCAGAAAAAAGTTTCTTACTGACCATTTTTTGACCTCCAATATAGACTTAGCTTTTGCAGAGTCATGATTTCACATACGCAATAAACTTTGCTTTATCAACTTCCTACGCTGCAACACCAAATACGCAACAACCAACAGCGCTGCTACCGCGCACCGCCCTCAAAGCCCGGCAAGTCAAGGAACCCTCGGCTCTGGTGGTGCACGCCTTCTGTCGTCTATCGAATCAGAAAAAAAAGAAATAAAGCGCGAGTCCAGCCGAGTGCTAGACTCACCTGCGCAAGCTGCTCAAAGCTCACTTTCTACGCTGCAACACCAAATACGCAACAACCAACAGCCCTGCGACCCCGTAAATTGCCTCAAATCCCGGCAAGCCAAGGAATCCGCTGCTCGTTGATGTTGTCGCAGCCGTAGTCGCGTTCGCCAACTTAGTCGCGTTCGCCAACTTAGTCGCGTTCGCCAACTTAGTCGCGTTCGCCAACTTAGTCGCGTTCGCCGTCGCCGTCGCCGTCGTGGTTTGCGTTTGCGCGAAAGCAACGCTGGACGCTCCGACAATAGAAAGAATCACTACGGTTGCCACTACAGCAGAAAAGAGTTTCTTACTGACCATTTTTCACCTCCAGTATAAACCTAGCTTTCAAAGAGTCATGACTTCACATGCGCAATAAACGTTGCTTTTTTCGTTTCTGCGCGCAACTTAGATATACAAAGCCAACCGCCCCGCTACAGCGTACAACGCCTTATAATCAGCAAGTCACCGACCTGAGCTGATGCATGTTCCGAGTATTTTGGAGTCAGAAAAAAAAAGAAATAAAGCGCGAGTCCAGCCGAGTGCTAGACTCACCTGCGCATGCAGCAAATGAGCTTACTTTCTACGCTGCAACACCAAATATGCAACAACCAACAGTCCTGCTACTCCGTAGATCGCCTCAAATCCCGGTAATCCAAGGAAACCGCTGCTCGTCGATGTCGTCGCAGCTGCAGTCGTCGTCACGGACGGCGGCACTAATACGCTGCTGATCTCGTTAACGACGCCGTTCGTTGCGGTAACGTTCGCTAGCGTTATCGTCGCGTTGTAAGGGCTGGCGAACTGCACCTTGGTGCCGTTGACAGTGTATGAGATCGAGTTTCCTGCGAGCGTGGTGACCGTGCCATTCTTCGTAAAGTTGACTTTGCCTAGAATAACGTGGTTCAATAGAACTTGCGTGAGCTCCGGCGTGTTATTCTTCAAGTTGGCGATCGTCGTGTTGTTGAGCTTTGCGAAAGCAGCGTTGGTCGGCGCGAGAACAGTGTAGTTTACGGTCGTATTGTTCAGCGTCTCCGTCAGATTCGCGTCCTTGAGGAGACCCACTAGCGTTGATAAATCTGAGGTACTAGCTGCCGTCTGAGTAATCGTATTGGTCGGCGCTTGCGCGAAAGCGATACTCGACCCTGCAACGATTGAAAGAATCACCGCGGCTGCCACTACAGCAGAAAAAAGTTTCTTACTGACCATTTTTCACCTCCAAAATAGCGAGTTTTTATATGAGATTTGTGTACTCAATGAATTTCGCTTTTTCGACTATTCCGTCTCTCTAGTCTCAAGACGTTGGGCCTCGAACTCCGTAAGAATTCGGCCGGCGTGCGTAATCCAGAAATTGCTTGAGCGAGACGTCACTCTTAAAACAAGCCGAAGCAATAAAATCTTTTTGGTCTGGCTTGTGGCGCGGCAAAAAGAGTATTGCGCGCGCAAATCGCGCAAATATTGCATCTTGAGCATTTTCCATTTAGGCCCTCATGACGCCGTGCTGGCACAAGTTCAGTCAGAAATGCCGCGTAATGCGTGACTGACAGCACAAATAGCATATTGTTTTATATCTGCACCGAGAAAAGAAATGCGGAGAAGTTGACATGTCTTGGAAGGAAATAAGCCCGCTGAGCAATATCCGTAGCAAGATGGATGGGCTCTTGGAGGATGACCACGACGAGTATGTAGGACCAATTACCTCAACGCCGCCCGTCGACCTCGTAGACCTCCCTGGGGAAATCGTTGTTTTGGTTGATCTTCCAGGAGTTAGCAAGGACGACGTCAAGCTTGAAGGCAGCAGCGACATGGTGGAAATCACGGCGGAAAGAACTTCAAAATATGACGATGATGACCACCTCATAAGAGAACGCGCCCCTCGCGAATATTACCGCTCCATCAAGCTCCCCACGAACATCGATGACACTGCCGCTCGCGCGAGCTTCTTCAACGGCGTGCTCGAAGTTCACCTGCCAAAGATTGGAATTGCTGACAAGAAGTTTATCTCTATCGAGTAAGCCAGCGTATGGCTAAAGCGGATTGACGGCATCAGATAGGTTCTCTCCTCATCTTGTGCTCGGTGGGGGTAACTCTCATCATGCACCGTCACCGATGCATGAGCGATTTAGACGATAAATATCTTTTCCGGGTACTGCCGATGAATGTAAGCCGCTTGTGATTCGCGTGATAATTGAGGCATTTACGGTCGACAATGTCCCTCATGTAAAAGAAGGAGACGACATAACAGATTTTTTGCAGGACGCTGACCTTCGTGACGGGGACGTTGTCGTTGTTGCCTCGACGATCATCTCTAAGGCTGAAGGGTTAATGCAGAGTTTGGAAACTTTCTCCCCCAGCGAGCCGGCTTATAGAATCGCTGCAAGCCTTCACGAGGATCCCCGTTTCATCGAAGCCGTACTCGGCGAAACAACTGAGATCCTGATCGAGAAACCGTTCTTTCTTGTTGTGAGCAAGTTTGGTCAGGTCTGTGTCAATGCTGGGTTGGATCGCTCGAACGTGGCCGACGGTTTTGTTTTGCTCCTTCCACATGACCCCTCTGAAAATGCACGTCAGCTACGCGATCGAATAAAAGACCGGTTTGACAAAAATGTTGCTGTGATCATTACGGATACCTGCGGTAGGTCTTTTCGCGAAGGACAAACCGGAGTTGGCATAGGGTTTGCCGGAATTGCTGCGATGAAGGACTGGCGCGGCGTGAAAGACCTTGAAGGGAAAGCGTTAGAAATAACCAACGAAGGTGTTGGTGACGAAATAGCTGGTCTGGCCAACCTCATGATGGGGGAGGCAGCAGGGGGTACTCCGATCGTTATCGTGCGTGGTATCAGCTATGAGGATCGCGACTGTCCAGTGTTTCGTTCTGAAGAAACGGACATAATAAGGCGAGCAATTCAGGATGCAAATAGACAGAGCAAAGCATAGCCAGTGCAATCAGCAACAACAACGTCTCTCTGCGCTCGTCCAAAATACGCCCAGCTTCGGTGCAAACGCAGCTGCACGAATTCGGCACTCAAGTCTAAGTAACTTACAGCGGGGATACAAATTTGGAAGTCGCGCAGCGGCCACAACGAGATGATCTGGTAGTACGAGAAGCAACCTTAGATGATTTGCAATGCATTTTGGAGCTGTACGCCCAGCTCTTCTCAAACACGGATCAAGCTTCAGAGAACAGAAGAGATCTGCTCTCCGCGCATTATGAGGCATTTTCGGAGATCAAACGAAGCCCGGAAAGCTATGTGGTTGTGGCCGAATCAGCTGGGGCAGTTGTCGGAACGATAGCGATCTCAATGATCCCAAACCTGTCACATTGTGGCAGGCCTTGGGCAGTTATTGAGAACGTCGTGGTAGACGAACGAGCTCGAAAGTCGAGCATTGGTGCGTCATTGATGCAACACGCAATAGGTCTTGCGCGAGCCCGAGGATGTTTTCGGGTTATTCTCTCAAGCAGTGTGCACAGGGAGGGTAGCCACAAGTTTTACCAGAGACTGGGGTTAGAAGCCTTTGGCTACAGTTTCAACATCCACTTTCCGCCTGGTGGAAAGGTCTAAGCCCGCCTGGTGGAAAGGCCTAAGCATAGCCCATATGGGCGTGCAATAGACTCACTCAATTCAAGCCTCGCGTTGATTTTGGTCTGCGTACCAAGATTAGTATTTTGAGCAAAAACAGAGCGTCCCGGCCGGGATTTGAACCCGAGTCTTGAGCTCCGCAGGCTCATAGGATATCCACTACCCCACCAGGACTCGCATATGTCTATGTGCTTAAGGGTATAAATCGGTATTCAATCTGAGCGGTGGGGGCTTTCGACGTATCTCGCTATGTCACTACCTACTTCGGATGTGGTCGAGCTGCCTCCAAGGTCAAACGTTCGCACTTTACGTTCGCGCAGGTTGCGCTGAATAGCGTTCATAACGCCGTTCGCAGCCTGCATTTCGCCAAGACTCTCAAGGAGCATTGCCCCTGCCCAAATGGTAGCAATTGGGTTGACTTTGTTGAGTCCCTTATATTTTGGCGCTGATCCGTGAATCGGTTCAAACATTGACGTTCCTTCAGGGTTTATGTTGCCGCCCGGAGCTAGCCCTAGACCCCCTTGCACCATAGCCCCTAGATCCGTTATTATGTCGCCGAACAAGTTTGGAGCTACAACGACGTCAAACCATTCAGGATTCTTCACCAGCCACATCGTCATTGCGTCGACGAGGTTAAAATCGGTCTTAACTTCTGGATAACGCGAGGCCGTTTCGGTGAATATCTGACGCCAGAAGCCATAAATGTCAGTCATCGCGTTCATTTTGTCGACGCTCGATAGGTGCCTCCCTCTTCGGGTTGCCAGCTCAAAAGCGTACCGCATAATGCGCTTCGTGCCCTCAGCTGATATTAGCCCCAGCTGATAGGCTATTTCGTCGCTATCAGAGTCGATGTCAAGGCCGAACTTTACATTGTATAGGTTGCGGGTTACATCTGCATCGCGGTGGACGCTGCCTTTCTTGACACGGCCTCCTACGCCCACGTAGAGGTCTTCAGAGTTCTCGCGCACGACTACATAATCAATATCATCAGGACCCTTGTCTCGAATTGGTGTTTCTACGCCTTCTAGCAGCCGAATAGGACGGAGATTTATGTACTGGTCGAAGTAAAACCTCAGTGCGAAGAGAATTCCGCGCTCGAGGACTCCAGGGGGGACACGCGCGTCGCCGACCGAGCCGAGGTAGATAGCGCGATAGTCGCTCAGCTCTTTGAGCGCATCCTCTGACAAAAGTTCTCCCGTTGCGAGGTAATGCTCTGCTCCGTACGGGTACTCTTTCCACTCGATATCGAACCCATACATACGGCCGGTCGCTTCGAGAATCTTCTTCCCTTCGGCGATGACCTCCGGTCCGACGCCGTCTCCAGCGATTATCGGGATTTTGTACGTCTTCATTTTGGCTTCACCATAAGTGTTCGAGAAGCAGTGAAACAAGTCACCACGACGAATCCGTCTCAGTTTCGCGGGGCTCCCGTTTTTTAAGCTGCGTGCCGCTTTTTACGTATTCGACGAGTCCGCCCGCTTCTATGATGTTCTTTATAAACGGCGGAAAAGGCATTATCGCGTATTCTTTTTTCCTAGTCTCGTCGTAGATGCTGCCCTTTTCCAAATCGACGTGCAGAATATCTCCGTCCTCGATTTCGGTTGTGTCGCATTCGATGACAGGCAGTCCGATGTTTATGGCATTTCGAAAAAAGATCCGTGCGAACGAACGTGCAATAACGATGCTGACGTTATCTCTTAAAGCCAAAGGCGCGTGCTCTCGTGAGGAACCGCAGCCAAAGTTCTCTCCAGCGACGACGATGTCGCCGTTGATGACCTGATGAGCAAAGTTGGGGCGGACGTTTTCGAACGCGTGCTTTGCGAGATCTTGTGACGAGTTGAGCACGAGATACTTACCTGGAATGATGGCATCCGTGTCAACGTTATCGCCAAACTTCCAAGCCCTACCAGTCAAGCCCCCTTTGGGTCGTGTCATGTTCCACTCCTAGTGCGACCTCGGATCGGTTATTACGCCGTCGATCGCGGACGCCGCAGCCGTCGCCGGTGAACAGAGGTATACTGAAGCCTCCGGGCTTCCCTGTCTTCCGACGAAGTTTCTGTTTGAAGTGCTTAGGCCCACCTCGCCGGGACCTAGTAGCCCAAATGACCCGCCCATACACGGCCCGCAACACGGGGCCTCTACTAGAGCGCCACTGTCGGTAAAGATATCCATAAGGCCCGTTTTAAGCGCTCTCTGGTACTCGGTTCTCGAAGCCGGGATGATTATCATCCGCACTCCACGTGCCACTTTCTCGCCTTCCAGTAACTCCGCAGCCGCTTTTAGATCTTCGTACCGACCGTTTGTGCACGAACCAATGAAGACCTGATCTATGTGCTGCCCTTCGACGTCTGTAACAGGCACTACGTTGTCGACTTGATGGGGCTTTGCGACCATCGGCACCATCTCAGTCGCAGCATAGCGTCGCACAACTTTTGTCGCATCATCGTCTGAGCGCAGAGCGAAGTCTCCGTCGAGTGCTCGTTCTTCCAAGAACGTGGCTGTCGTTTCGTCGGGGGCGATTATCCCCGTTTTTCCTCCCATCTCGATTGCCATGTTGCACACGGTCATCCTATTCGCGATGTCCATGTGCGTGACAGTGTCACCACGAAACTCACACGCCTGGTAGGTGGCGCCATTTATGCCGATGTCGCCAACGATAGTGAGTATCAGATCTTTGGCATACACACGCCGTCCAAGGCTTCCATTAATATCAAATGCGAGGGTCTCTGGCACTTTGAACCAGAGTTTTCCCGAAGCAAGGGCCACCCCCATGTCGGTTGAGCCGACACCTGTCGCAAACGCTCCTAAGGCCCCGTACGTGCAGGTGTGCGAGTCAGCGCCGATAATAAGCTCCCCTGGAAGCACGTGCCCCTTTTCGACCATGACCTGGTGGCACACTCCCTCTTGCACATCATAGTTGAGGATCCCCTGTCTTTTTGCAAACTTCCGAAGCTCCAAGTGATTGACTGCGGCGTCGATCGAGTCAGCAGGTACTTGGTGGTCAAAAAGCATGATTACTTTTGTAGGATCCCATACCCGGTCTGTTATTTCGTAGAGGGTCTTTACTGCAAGAGGTCCAGTAATATCGTGAATCATAGCGACATCTATTGCAGCTTCGACAAAATCGCCCGCTTTCACGGTTCTTCCCACAGATTTCGAGAATATCTTCTCGGAAATGGTCTGCCCCATTCTCGATTTGCCCCTTATGCAAAAAACAACGCGTAGGCCGCTCTCATAACACGCGAAGAAAGTATAAAAATATTTCATCGCGAAAAGGGGCGCGTACGGCAACCGTGCCTCAGTGACACTCCGTTCTCTCAAGGGCCCTCTCCCTTTCACTGCCTTGTTGGGCTTCGTACGTGCCTGTATCTCTTTTGACAAAGTTATTAAGATAGGGGCGTGTACTACGGTAAGTGCAAGGAAATATGGACGTTCTCTCCGACGACTTGGCGAGCATCTACCAGCGCCTGACCACCACAATCTCGAAAGAGGAGTTCGCGGCTAGAGTGCGGCAGAAGGTGGAGGACATGTCGGGCTTGTGTGACGAGAAGACGGCGGCATTGCTTGTCGCCCACGAGCTCGGTATCGACACGGTCGTGCAGATCGCACAAATTGATGCACAAACGGGAACTGTCGCATTTGTTGGCAAGCTCACGCGTGTCTCGCCGACACGAGAGTTCTCCCGCGACGGCGATGTAGGATATGTTGCCAATCTCGTCGTGTCGGACGCAACGGGTTCAATTCGCGTAGTTTTGTGGAATGACCTCGCGCAACACGTCGAAGAGCTTCAAATTGGGCAGACTCTGAAGATTGCGGGAGTCGTGAGGGATGGGGGATACGGCCTAGAAGTAAATGCACGAGAAATTGAGGTCGATGAATCAGTTGCCAAAACCGAAATCGAGCCTCCTAAGGGCACGGAGGGCATCGCCAACCTCATCGCAGGGCTAAACGGGGTTGACGTGCGAGGGGTTATACTCGAGCTTCAGCCGGTGCGTACTTTTTCTAAGCGCGATGGTTCCGTTGGAAAGGTCACGAACGTGATGATAGGCGACGAAACGGGAAGGGTGCGCGTGACGCTTTGGGACGATCTTGCTGAGAATGTGGTTGATTTTGTTTCGGGAGACGTGCTCGACATTAAGAACGGGTATACCCGCGAGCGCTACGGACGGCTCGAAGTGCACGTAGGTGATCGGGGATCGCTCCAAAAAGGGACGGGGCGTATTGAGTTCGCTGAGAAGTTCATCCCTATTCGGGACGTCCAGGCAGAAATCCCGTGTACCGTTGCGGGAATCATTGAAGAAGTAGGAGCGCTCCGCGAATTCACCAGAGGTAATGGCAGCGTAGGAAAAGTCAGAAACATAGTGGTGAGCGACGATACGGGTGAACTACGAGTCGCCCTTTGGGGTGACAAGGCGCTAACGATCTCTGAAGAGGATATGCAGAGCCAGATCACACTGCGCGATTGCATGCCGAAAAATGGACTTAACAATCAGCTCGAACTGAGTGTAGACTGGAGAAGCGGCCTATGCTTAGCAAATAAGATCGGACGCGCCCAAAAAGAGCACGCGGCCCCACAAGAAAGTGCCGATGCCGGCATTACGGGGACCGTCATATCATCGGCTATGGCCGTGTGTGTCGATAACGGGGTCGATTACCTGACTTTTGATAAAGCATTCGACAATCTGGCGCTGACCGTCGGGGATGAGGTTACGGTTGTCGGTATCAAAACGAACGATAAGTTTGAGGCGAAAAGCATAGCAAAACTGCCGCAGGAAGTGGCATCGCGAAAGCTTGAGACAATCAAGAGAAGGCTCAATGCGTTCCATTCATCAATTTGATCGACGGAAATGCAACACTTTCGCTCTGCACTCAAAAGTCTTTAGAGGGCAACAATTGATTAGCGTATAAGACTCTTCAAGGGTTGCAAAAAAAGGGGAGGTTGGGTAGATGGAAGAGGTAGAAGAAATTGTTGGTTTTGGAATAGAAGACCTGCCAGGCGTAGGCCCTGCTACCGCGGAAAAGTTGAAGGAAGCTGGTTTTAACTCAGTGGAAGCAGTTGCCGTAGCATCCCCTTCGGAGTTATCAAATGCGGCAGATCTCGGTGAGGCTACCGCCTCCAAGATCATAATAGCGGCTCGCCAAGCTGCAGACATTGGCGGTTTTGAGACAGGCGACGTCATTCTTGAAAGAAGGCGACACGTAGGCAAACTTACGATCGGAAGCAAGGCTTTTGACGAGTTGCTTGGCGGGGGTATGGAGACCCAAGCAATTACCGAGCTTTACGGAGAATTCGGCTCAGGAAAGACGCAAGTTGCGCATCAGCTTGCGGTGAACGTTCAGCTCGCGCGTGAAAGCGGCGGCCTTGACGGATCGTGCATACTAATTGACACCGAGAACACCTTTCGACCGGAGCGCATCAGCCAGATCGCGGCAGGTCTCGATCTCGATCTCGAAGGCGTACTGAGAAACATCCACGTCGCGCGAGCCCACAATTCCAATCACCAAATACTCCTCGTCGAAGCGGCAAGCGAGCTATCGGAACAACTCAAGGCGACTGAGCTTCCCGTAAAACTTCTTATCGTAGACTCGCTAACTGCCCATTTTAGAGCCGAATATGTTGGCAGAGGTACGCTTGCAGACAGGCAGCAAAAGCTGAACAAGCACCTGCATGACCTTATGCGTTTCGGAACGTTGAATAATGCAGTCGTACTCGTCACTAATCAAGTTCAATCAAAACCTGACGCATTTTTCGGCGATCCAACCCGACCGATCGGTGGCCATATATTGGGGCACACTGCGACTTTCAGGTTGTATTTGAGAAAATCGAAAGGAGGCAAACGCATAGCACGCCTTGTAGACTCTCCGAACCTTGCTGAAGGTGAAGCGATATTTTCGGTGGAGTCTGAAGGAATACGCGACTAAACGAGCACAGCCAGCGTTTCGCCGTTGTCCTAAGCCACCGTTGACCGTGACCTTGATCAAAGCTGTAGCGTTTGATATCGACGGAACGTTAACCTTTCGCGACCGTTCACTGGAGCTGGCCGCAGTTGAATCCATTCGACAGCTAACCGTCCCCGTTGTTTTAGCGACTGGCAACATTTTGTGTTTTGCTACTGCGCTAGCGGTCACAATCGGCAATATCTCGGCCGTGATAGCTGAAAACGGAGGGATCGTTACTGACGGCAAATCAAAGATTGTCAGCGGCAATATTGACGCATGTCGCCGAGCAGCCCGAGAAATCGAAGGCAGTGGCGTGCTGACGCTTAAAAGAATCAACTCTGGAGAACGCGTCACCGAGATTGCCTACAGCAGGGACACCTTGTCGGTCTCAGACGTAGAATTATTTCGTAAGCTAGTCGCACAGTGCTGTGATGACGTCACCGTCGTTGATTCGGGGTTCGCCCTCCACATCAAGGACGCGCACGTCAACAAGGGCGTCGGCTTGGCTAAAGTCGCGGAATTACTTAACATTCCCCTCAACAAATTTGCAGCGTTCGGTGACTCAGAAAATGACGTACAAATGTTAGAAGTGGCTGGTACGGGAATTGCCGTCGGCAACGCAGATCCTAAAGCACGAGCTGCCGCAAGTTACGTCGCCAAGCAACCGAATGGCTTAGGCGTCGTTGAAGGGCTTAGATACCTACAGTTACTGTAACTAGTGTGGCAGCCCGCGAACGCCTGCGAGGTTTCGTGCCGTTAATCCACTTACTATGAACACAAGCCCCGCCGTACCTTGTCTCGTAACCCACCCTTCCTCACAGCTATAAAAATGGCGATCAGAGGTTTACAGCAAGCAGCTTGCCATTCAAAGTTCAAAGTACTGCTTGACGATTTTATAGGCGCAGAACTCGCCACACATAGTGCAGGTGTTTGTATCTGAGGGCATTCGCTCTTTTCGCACCTGCGCTGCCCTCTGTGGATCTAAAGCAACCTCAAACTGTTTTGCCCAGTCGAGTTCGTTGCGCGCTTCTGCCATCTTGAGGTCATCACCCCGGTCCCCAAGCTTAATCATGTCTCCAACGTGAGCCGCAATGCGAGCCGACACTACCCCGAGGCGCACGTCTTCCGGATATGGCAGCGCAAGGTGCTCTGCGGGAGTGACATAGCAGATGAAATCAGCGCCATATGAAGAGGAAAGAGCCGCGCCAATCGCCGCCACGATATTATCATAGCCCGGTGCGACGTCCGTCACGAGAGGTCCGAGCATGTAGAAGGGCTTCTCGCCTGTTAAGCGCTTCTGCAACACAACGTTGGCTTGAATCTCGTCGATCGGTATGTGCCCTGGACCCTCTACTATCGTTTGCACGCCAAAGTCGTGTGCTTTGTCAGAGAGCTCGGCATTTATGATTAGCTCTTGAATCTGTGCCCTATCAGTAGAATCGTGCACAGCGCCCGCGCGCATGCCGTTTCCCATGCTGAGAGTGACATCGTGTCGCTTGAGGATTTCCAGGAGGTACTCAAATTCGCTAAACAACGGGTTTTCTTTCTCGTTGTGCGCCATCCAGGCCGACATCAAGGCCCCACCTCTTGAACAGAGGCCAGCGTGCCGCCCCTGAGCCTTAAGCCTTTCGAGTGTAACCCAGTTTATCCCCGTGTGAATTGCCATAAAGTTGGTGCCGAGTTTTGCTTGTTCTTCGGTAACTCTAAAGAGGTCATCCTCTCGCATATCAACGATTGAGCCGGAATTCCGTGCTGCCTCAATAAACGCTTGATAAAGTGGTACGCTTCCGACGGAGAGGGAAGTTGCTTGGATAACCTTGCGTCTGATTTCATAGAAGTCGCCAGCGGTCGAAAGCTCCATTATGGAATCGGCGCCAGCAGCCTCAGCTACTTTTGTCTTTGCGACTTCGAGATCGACATCAGCTATGTCTGACGACGTCCCAACAGAAGCATTAACCTTCGTTTTAAGCCCCTTGCCAATACCGATCGGTTTAGTGTCCCGATATGGGCTTACTGGAAGTACGATCTGTCCATTCGCAATTCCGCGACAGATAAACTCTGGTGTTACTCCCTCAGCAGAGGCGACAACCTTCATCTCGTCAGTAATGATTCCTTGCTTTGCGTGATCAATTAGCGTCATGATTCACCCCATGTTCTTTCGGTCAGGCGATGGCAACGGAGAATCCGTTCAGTGCCGATTACAGATCTCTTTCGCTTAAAACGTTCGGTTGCTTGTCCTTAGTTATAGTCTTATGGTTAAAAAGTTGCTTTTTTTGATCGCATTTTTTTTAATTTTTAAAAAAAATATTTGTTAAATACATATTATTGCTTCGTTTTAATGAATTCGAGTCTTCAGATAAAAGAAATTTGATCTTTGTCAAATTTTAATGATTTAGCTCGCTATTTCTTGTACCTGCTAAGCACTGCGTGAGCTTCGTCCCAGTTGTAATCATAAATATGCATTGAATTGCCAACCGTGCACAACGTCCCCAACCTCAATCCGGTCGGCTCCAACATCTCTTTCTTGATTAATGAAAGCCACGCATTAATGTTAGCTTCGTACGCTTGAAAAACGTCCCAGCTGCGATACATAATATGGACGTCAAGCCTGTCATTAGGGTGGAGGTACACCCAAATTCGTTGAAAACAAGGTTGATCTTCTTCCTTAAGACAATCAATTTGAGGAATCCACGTGATTGCCTGAATGCGCTTCGATCCAACCCGTTTCTTCAAAAGCTGCTCCTGTATCCAGGCCAGCTGATCGATTCCGTGGCTTTCAACCAGTCGTTCTAGATAAGTGTACTCAAAGTGGTGCTGATGCAGGTAGGCGCGATCGAACTGCTTTTTGTACTCCTCCACTCGTGCTTTTGTACAAAACGCGTCACCTTTATGCCAGCCAAAACTAGGCTTGTCGATTTCGATCATCCCCATGAGAATCTGGCGCGCTTTAAGCCCGTACTCCGTGTCGACGACGTTGCCAAATTCCATGATGTGCCTGATCGCTTTGTACCACGCCTCGGGGAGAGTCAGTGTTGTTATAGACATCATTTTTTTGCACCACCTAGAACGCCTCTCAGCGAATCGCGGACGCACGTACGCACGCCGTGGGTTTCGAATGTAAATCTTCCGGTGCTTCCTTCACTCAGCGCCGAAGGAAAAAAAAAGCCTCGGGAGGGATTTGAACCCCCGACCTATTGATAACTTGCTCGGCATGTATGTGCTCCCACACATCGATGCATTAGGCGCGGTGTTGCGTCCCAGTTACAAGTCAATCGCTCTTCCAGGCTGAGCCACCGAGGCGCATAAAGGCGTTTTTATGTATGCTCCCCTATACTTATACGTTTTTAGTGCGCGACCGCGAAGGAATGGGCTGACTAACGGACGCTAACATGCCTCTTGGAGGTCTTTTGCGTCGATAAGCGCCTGGACTCCGGGCAAGATGTCCCCGGCCAAGAAATCTATACAAGCTTTACCTCCGGTCGAAACGTGTGTGATGTGTTTGTCAATGCCAATGTTCCGTGCTGCAGCAGCAATGTGCCCCCCACCCAAAATCGAGAACTTTGCTTGAGCCGCCGCTTTTAATGTTTCATTGGTCCCAAGTGCAAATGGTTTTAGTTCGAAGACACCGGCAGGCCCATTTATTACCACGGTTCCTGCAGCTTTGAGCTCAGCTGAATACGCTACAATCGTCTCGATGCCGATATCGTCTATTGGGTAAGCCTTTGGTAACGCTGAAATTGGCGTTTCAAGACGCTTGCCGTTATCATTTAGTGCGACATCGAGAGGGGTTACAATTTTGCCGTCGAACTTGTCAAGCAATCTTTTGCATATTTCGAGATAGTTTCCGTATCCTGACGACTTTATGTAATCGAGGCTTGGGGGCCCTATGTCGACTCCTGATGCCGCCAAAAAAATGTTTGCTACCAGCCCCGTGACGAGCACCTTGTCCGCGCTGCCTTTTGAAAGAACGTGCTCGATAACTTTGATGCTGTCGTCTGCTTTCGTGCCTCCAAGCATGAACAATCGCGGCCGCTGGGAAGTGGTAAGCGCCTTTGTCAGCATGTCCACCTCTCGTTCCATCAGCTTGCCAGCGCCTGACATTAAAGCGCGCGGAAAAGCCACGATGGACGTTTGGGCGCGGTGGGCTGTGCCAAATGCATCATCAAGGTAAAGATCGCATAGGAGCGATAATTGCGTGACGAGATGGGTTTTGGTAAGATCTTCGACCGGAGCTTTGAGCATCTCTTCGGAGCTAAACCGGACGTTTTCGAGGAGCACCACGTCTCCGATCGCCATTTCTTTCACGGATTGTCCCACATTACGCCCGTAAATATCGTCGACATACGTTACGTCCTTTCCAATGAGCGAGGAGAGCTTTTCGGCGTGCCGCTCCATTGTGGTGAAATCTCGCTTTCCGGGCCGTGACTGATGTGCGAGCAGCACGGTCTTGGCATCTTCCAAAGCTGCAATAGTCGGGACGTGGCCGCGAAAACGTACGTCATCCAGAATCTCTCCGTTGGGGCCGATTGGGGAATTCAAGTCAACACGTACAAGAACCACTCGCCCGTGCGTATCGAGATCATCAATCGTAAGAAATGGCGGCATAGCCGAGCCTATGTCGAAGTGTACGATATAAACGTATCTAATTGTGGCTAAAAAGGCCTCAGCGGAGTTGAGCACCCGTCGCGAAGCCCATGTCGGCTGGCGATAAGCTGAGGCGCACTGACGGACTATTAATCCAGCTTACGATCTGCTGGTCGCGGCATACATCAGAAACGGTCAGCGGAGGTGAGACGATGAGGGGGAGGGCAAGTCGCAGTTGTCCAAGCTCGGGCACGGCAAACGTTGCTTTGCCGATGATCCAATCAGGCTTCACTGGCTCCAGCGGTGGTGTGCCACCTAAAAGCAATGGTTGGTCATACTCTGTGTTAGCGTCGCCCTTGGTGATGTATCCGGCGTTAGCAGCCGTTTGATTGTTTGGCAGCCGGTCACCCGCGTTTACCCAATACATCGCCCGGTGTATGATAGGCGTCGCGCTATGGTCACCGTTAGGATAGTAGACGATAACATCGCCGTATTCGCCAAAGCTCTTGTAGTTAATGGCCTGACCTTGTTGCGACGTGATGATGTTCGTCGGTCTAGTAATGAGCACGAGGTCGCCAATATTTATGTGGGGTTCCATGCTGCCCGATTCCACGGCCACCAGGGGAGTTACGGTCCCTGAGTACGCGTAAACGATCGATATTATAATGGCGACAACGAGCAACGCTACTAATATATCACGTAGAAGTGCTAACCAGTAATTGTCAGTCTTCCAGAATCTCTTTGCACGTTCTCTAGTTTGATCCTGCATGTATTTCTGCCAAAACGTGTAAAATGTGGTACTAAGCTGGCTGACGTATGACCATAGTCATGATGCTTTATATAATCTGCCGAAACGCGTTTAGGGGCTGGCGCTAGCGAGGCGATTCGCCTCAACACTCAGGCAAGCCACGCCCAGCGTCACAAGCAGGAGGACGGATTTCGCCATGGTCGTATTGGTTCACAACGTGCATAAAGGTCTCATAAATCACACACTGCCATGATCCGAACCGACATAATTCAAAAGTTCACTGAAAGCGGCTTCCTCATCACGCAAGAAGCGGTGATGACGATTCAAGAGACTGATTTGCCCTTAGACCTAGTCAATGAGATTCTGAAACACGTTGATGAATCTGTGGTCGTCATCGCACCGCTTCACGTCACGGCGGCAAAAGAATCGCTGAACTCTGAGAAAAAAGTAGTGAGGTCGTTAGCTTTTACTCAAACCGAAGATGAATCCGCCGACGTACTGGCAACGACGGAAGTAGGCGAGACGGACGTGACAGGGGAGCATCTCGAACCTCGTCGGAAGCCACGGCCGATAACAGTTCTTGCGGACATTACTGAGAGTTCCACGTGTGTCGGCACATACGAGGAATTCGTGCGTTATTTCAGAAACAGGTATGATCGCCTCAGCGAAATCATAAGGAAGCGGCTGAGTTCCCGACCCATAGAGAGCTTGACCTATTGGAACCGAAGGCGCGAAGGGTGGTTCGACGATGAGCGCGGGACGGGTGGAAAAATCTCCATCATCGGCTTGGTGAACGAGACGCGCGACACGCCAAACGGCCATCGAGTGCTCGAGCTCGAGGATCCTACAGGATACTTCAGCGGGATTGCGTTAAAAGACAAAGGTGCCTATGACGCTGCTCTGCAAGTCGTGCTGGACGAGGTGGTTGGCATCACTGGGTCTCTCTCGTCGGACGGAAAAGTACTCTTTATCGACAACATTACGTGGCCCGACATTCCTCCGCAACACCAACCCACGCACGCAGAAAACGACGTGCACGTAGCGCTGACGTCAGACATTCACATTGGCAGCAAGACCTTCTTAACAGGTGCGTGGAAGGATTTTGCTGAGTGGGTAGCGTCGAGCGAAGACGAGAGAGCCCAAAAAATTGCTTACGTGATCGTGGCTGGTGACATCGTTGATGGCATCGGCGTGTTTCCAAATCAAGAGGACGAGTTAGCTATCGACGATATCGACGACCAATATGCTGCGGCAGCGTCCCTGTTTGAAATGCTTCCGTCGAACATCTCCATCATAGTCGCACCTGGAAATCACGATGCGGTACGCCAGGCAGAGCCGCAGCCTGCGCTTTCAAGCGATTATGCAAAAAGCTTCGGTAACAATGTTACGTGTATCGGAAACCCCTCGCTGATTGAGCTATGCGATGTAAAGATACTCATATATCACGGCAGGGCTTTGGATGATATCATCGCGGCGATTCCCGGTTGCTCGTATGGCAATCCGGATGGCGCGATGAGAGAGATGCTTAAAAGACGACATCTTTCCCCAGTATATGGGAATAGGGTTTCCATAGCTCCCGAGAGCACCGATCACTTTATCATAGACAATATACCCGACATTCTTCATTGCGGGCACGTACACACCATAGGCGCGTCGCACTACAGGGGAGTCACGGTGGTCAACTCAGGTGCGTGGCAAGGTCAAACGAGTTACCAAAGATCGCAAAACATCAATCCGAGACCAGGGATCATGCCGGTGTGTAATCTTGGGTCGATGGAGACGACATTTGTTAATTTCCTAGAACATAACGGGCACTAATTCCGGCTGAAGAAGGTGGCAATTGCAGCTGATTTCGACGTGGTCCAGCTGACCGCCGCTTGGTCTGTTCGTAGGAATAGAACGTAGTTGCCATTCTGTGGTTTCGCAGATGAGCGTGACTAAAGCCACTAATAAGAGTAACGGGACGTTGTCGCGGTGTGCCCCCTTCGGCAGCTTGCGCTGAGCGTCAACCCACGCTCATGGGGGCCATCAAATCGTCCATTGAATATACTCCCGGCGGCTGCTTTACTATAAAGCGTATAGCCAGCATCGCGCCACTGGCAAATGCCTGTCTGCTGTGGGCCCTATGGATAATCTCCAACCGCTCGCCGTCGCCAATGAACAATACGGAGTGATCGCCGACGATATCCCCTGCCCGTATGGAGTACGATCCAATCGTACGCGAACGATCAACGCTTTTAATGATATCAATCGCTTTGACCGCCGTTCCGCTCGGCGCATCAATTTTGTGCTTATGGTGGGCCTCTATAAGCTCCGCAGCGTACGCAGCGCTCGGAAGGCCTTCTGATGCCGCTTTTATCAACTGAAAAAAGACGTTGACGCCGATCGAAAAATTAGGCGAAATTATCGCCGCGACCTTGCTCTCGACCGCTTCTTTCGCCTCTGCACGTTGCTCCGCGGTGAACCCAGTGGTTCCGACGACGAGTCTCACACCAGCACGTGCGGCAGCTTTGATGATCTCGACCGATGAAGCAGCAACTGTAAAGTCAACTAAGACGTCAGGCTTAACGGTGTTGAGCGTGTTGGCAAGCTTAGTCGCGTCCGTCACGCTAGGGTCGCAAATCTGTTTGTCAAATGCTGCGACAACCACCATATCCGAAGCTTGCGCCACGTTGTCAATGATCATCCGCCCCATTCGGCCACACGCGCCTGTCACTGCAACCGTTATCTTGTCGTTTGTTGTCATACCGCTGCCACGGATGAGTGCGTCTCGCATTTAATCTGCGTAGGCCGCAAGCGTCTCCTTTAGTTTGACGACGTTTGGCTCTACCATCATGGTTAGGGGCAATCTGAGCGGTCCGCCCGCAAGCCCGAGCAAGTCACACGCCTTTTTGACGGGAATGGGATTTGTCTCGATGAATAGCGCCTTGAAAAGCGGGGCAAGTTGATAATGGACGTCGCGCGCTTTCGCAAAGTTGCCCTCAAGGCATAACTGTGCGAGTTGCCCCATTTGCTTCGGAAGGATATCTGCTGTGACTGAGATGACTCCGGTCGCCCCGAGGGCCATCATAGGGAGGGTCAATCCGTCGTCTCCCGAAAGAACGGAAAATTCAAGGCCGCGGGTAATCTCAATGATATTTGAAATCTGGGTGAAGTTCGCGCTTGCCTCCTTCACGCCTGCAACGTTACTGTACTCGTGTGCCAGAGTGCTGATCGTTTCCGGATCCATGTTGATGCCGGTACGTCCTGGAATGTTGTACAAGATAAGGGGGATCTCACACGCCTGTGCAATAGCGCTAAAGTGCTTAATCAGTCCACTTTTCATCGGTTTGTTGTAGTAAGGGACGATCAATAGGGCCGCATCAGCGCCGGCATCTTGTGCGTACCGGGTCAGCTCGACCGCTTCTGCGGTGTTATTTGATCCGGTCCCTGCGATAACGGGAACGCTCGCCGCGTCTACGGTAAGTTCAACCAGTTTCTTATGCTCATCAAACGTTAGCGTCGCGGATTCACCAGTACTGCCGCAAGGCACCAGCCCTGCAACGCCCCCCTTCTCAAGATAGGCTATGTTAGAACGCATCCCCTCTACGTCGATTTCTTCTTCGTCCGTAAATGGCGTGACCATCGCAGGGTACGCGCCCTCGAATCTCATGACTTTCTCCTGTTGCCGATCTCTACCCTGTGCGTTATATATCCGGCAACTCTGTTCCTAATGTTCTTGCTCTCGATGTTCGTGTATTCCGACACGAGCAATTTATTCTTTTCATAATCAGAGCTGAATATCTCCCGATGTCCTCGGAGTAGCTCTGCTGATATGCTTTTAATATACGTGGGTCTGATACTTCCCGTGAAATCACCTCCGTATTCCTTTTTTAGCTGAGAAAGGCGTTACTTGATCACCTCAGCGCCGATGAGATCTTCACAACTGTATCGGCCACCCGTTGCGCTGAGTGGCCGAAAATGAGGACCATAGCTTCCTTGCCCACGCTCTCGCGGTCGTATATGACGTCAGGCACGCCCGTGCCCTGTGTCAAGCTTCTCTCGATAGCGTGCGCAATGCCCCACTCGATCGTACTCATTGCGTCAGGCTCCTGCCGCCTCTCCAAGCACTTTGTTGCGAGGTTGAGCTCTTGGCACGCGCGAATCACCTCGTCTGAGTACCGTAAGTTCATTGCGCTCTTCATATCGGCATCGTGGTTCAACGCGGCTAATATAGCCCATCCTACGTGACGACTCGCGCCAAAGGTCACGCAGCCAACAGGCGTGATAGCGTCCCCGACTTTCACGATTCGTCCCCTGACCGCAGCCACTTCTGCTAGGTTCTTTGCGCCCGAAATTGCCATCGCTAAGTTGCTTCCGACCTCAGGTATAAGGTGTGGGTTTATAGCCTTAATGGTGCGCAGCCCCGCCTCGACGTCGAGTAGCGTCAGGTAACGCTCGGCCCTCTGTAGCGTCGCCGCAAACTGATTCACAGCGCCGGGGCCAGAGCCAACGCGTTCGCTGTTTCTTATGGCGTCGGTGACGAACGTCTTTGCCATTACGGCGCTCTGTTTTACGGGGTACCCTTTAGCAAGGAAAACGGTCAGAGCTGCCGAGAAGGTGCATCCTGCCCCGTGCGTTCCCCCCTTAATCAGCTTGCCTCTAAGCAGCTGAAAACTGCCATCATACAGCACGTCGGTCCCGCTCAAATGGCCTCCCGTGACAATAACCGATTTAGGACCGAGAGCGTAGATTTCGCAGGCGGCACGCTTCATATCATCGAGATTGCGTATAGCAATCCTGGAAATGGCCTCTGCCTCTGATATGTTTGGCGTTACGACTGCCGTTTCGGGCAGCAGTCGCGCGAGGAGCTCTCTAAGCTCCCCTATTACCAACCGCCCACCCGCTTCGGCGTCTATAACCGGATCGACCACGATCGGAACCTTATGCTGCGAAAGCACATCAGCTACCGCTTCTGCGATCTCGACGGTCGCGAGCATTCCCGTCTTGACGCATCGAATATCAATATCGGAGAGCACCGCACTCATTTGCGCAACGACGAGCTCAGCGGGCAGATTGTACACGTCTAGGACGCCGAGCGTGTTTTGTGCGGTAATCGCCGTAATAATTGAGGTTCCGAACACCCCGAGAGCAGCAAAGGTGCGCGCGTCTGCTTGAATGCCAGCTCCGCCCCCTGAGTCCGATCCTGCGATCGTCATAACTGCAAGCATCTACAGTGGTAATGCATTAGCACTTATATATTTGTAATCTAAATCCCTCCTGTTGCGGTAGAAATCAAAAATAGCGCTCTGACGAACGTTTTTTATGGGTGTGGAGTCGTTCCACTGGAAATGAGGGGGTCGATGGTATTTGTGCCCGAAGACGAGATAGATTCACCCTTTGAAGCTTTAACGAAGACTTGGAATGAGCAGTATGCCTTGCACCATGTCCTTTGGAAAGGGCCGTATGATCTCTCTCCCGTAATACAGCGACTCGCCCCAGGCGCTAACGTGCTCGACGTTGGCTGCGGTTCTGGGCGGTATCTCTTGCCGCTTGCCAGAAGCGGCTTTAGAGCAGTTGGGGCTGACATTTCGCGGCAAGCGCTGGCAATGCTCGGTCCCCAATACGTGCGCGTTGTCGCCGATGTCCGGCAGCTTCCGTTCTCAGATTGCAGTTTCCATGCTGTCACGTGTTACGGGGTGCTCCAGCATCTTACGCTAGCTGGGCAAGTGAAAGCCGTCAGTGAACTGTTTCGAGTCTTGCGGCATCAAGGTTTAGCGTTTGTCGAAGTTGCCGGACAGCTTGATATGCGCTATGGCCGCGGCGAGCGGATAGCTACCGATACCTTTGTTCGAGGGGGGATCCCACACCACTATTTTTCTCAGTCTGAGCTGCACGAGCTCCTTCAATCAGCAGGATTTGCGGTTCTGACGCTCGACGACAAGGTCACTAAAAAGCAGTACGACAACGTAATTCGCCAAAGGCATCGCATCTTCACGGTGATGGCAAAGATCTAGCGTTCCTCGATCGTCGCCCTCGTGTCCGAAGAATCTGACAACTTACAAGAAAGGCCGCTTCCGGCTAAACTCTCCGCTTTAAGGGCACATTGGGTTTACGCTCGCGGAGGTCTGTGTGCGATTGCGCTCGTAGTTTGGCGCACATCGACGGAAGAATAACAGCAACATATATCATCGAGGAACGTTTCATTGTGGAGGTGAGATGATGGGCGCTAACACGCGAATGTACTGGACAATCATAATCGTAGCGGTAACTGCGGTGGCAGTGAGCAGTGCTGGTTGCACCAGCCAAACGACGCAGTCGCCGACGCCTGGCGTCCCCGCTGGTTTCTTGTCATATACTAACACGAATGCCGGGGTCGCGATGAGCTACCCGAGCGATTGGCAATTAATCGGAAATCCCGGTGGTGTCACTATCGCGGAGTTCCAGCACGGAAATGATACCATTTTGTTCCAGATTCAGCTTATTGGGTTAAACCAATCCGGAAGTACGCCTCAAAACCTCGCGCCGAGCTTGATAAGCAATCTTTTGGAAAGTAACGACAGCGTCAGTTTGCTCGAGAATCATACTGCTTCGTTCGCTGGCCAGCCTGGATACGAAATTGTGTTCACCCTTAAAACATCCGGGGGAGAACCTTACAAAGGGCTAATGATATGGACCGTAAAAGGCAGTTCAGTCTATGAAGTTGAGTTTACCGGAAGTGCGACACAATACGACCAAGAGATTGGGACGGCGCAGCAGATGATCTCCTCATTTGAGCTCACGTGATACCCTTTTGGTGTTACAGAGTGCAAAACGGAGAAGTCGGAGTCTATTGAAGGTCCATCCTGCAAGTTTCGACGTCATCGTGACACTAAACCTTCGGCTCGCTAGGCGATGACGGTAATGCGTGCTCAACGTCACTTCATGCGCCTGAATATGAAGTCTGTCACTCTCTCGAATGGGTCACTGGCACGTCAGCGGGTTTTCCGAGTTTCTTATTCAGCAAGAACGTGATTTGGCCCTTGATAGCGATAGCGAACTTCTTCTTCGTCTCCGAGAAATCCGAGTCAAAGATGCAGACGTGCTCCAGGAAGCCGGGCGCCCGTAAATCACAGCGCATTGGCTGCCTGTGCATCCCCCTTGGCTTCGCGTATCAAATTCACGTTGGATCACTAATTGGCGCAGACCCGAACAATCAGCGTCGATCTGAAGGACACGCACTGTTCTCTAGACGAATATTTTCATTATACAGCGACCTCCTGCGTCCGCGAAGCTTTAGATAAATCGCGACCGCTCAAATCGAGTGAAGCAAAGCGACACCTAGTTCAGTTGGCAGAACTTGCGATGTCAAAGCCCGGCGCTTCGAGCTCGAAGCGCCGAACTACGTCTCCACGATAGCCACGCATGCCGGTGCAGACGTCGACTATGTTCCGTGAAGAAGGACGCGGGCGAGGGGACTGAGCAGGGCGTTAGCGATAAGGTTGAGCAGCGTTGGGTGCCTCTGCTCGTTCCTCCCTTTTTTATGGTCACTGCGGGGCAATCATACTAGTCCAACCAGTCAGCGCAATTGGCCGGCCTGACGAGATCGACCCGTGCACACAGGATCGCAAAGGTCGTGACCACTCTAAGAACGATGCGTCCAAAGGCCATCACCGCAACCTCGCGCGTGAGGTTGCGACCGCCGAAACGGAATGTAAACCGATAGCGATAAAAGTTAGTTTGTTGCGAAACTGCTGTGGGTCGTAGATCCGTCGCGCATCGATCACAACCGGCGCAGCCATCTGACTGATGAAGTCTTCTGGGGTAAGATCTTTGAACTGTTCCCACTCGGTCATGACGATACAGCAGTGCGCTCCTGCCAGGCAATCTGTAAGAGATAAGGGATACTCGACCGTGTCAAAGCCGGGAAGGTGCACCTGTTTGACGACAGGATCGAATGCGCTCACGAGGGCTCCGGCTGCCATGAGTTCCCGGGCAACGATCAACGAGGGGGCCTCGCGCAGGTCATCGGTATCCGGTTTGAACGCAAGGCCGAGAAGCGCGACTTTCTTGCCTTCTGGCTCCCTGAGAGTCGATAATGCGAGCTGCGCGACGTGACGGGGCTGAGCGTTGTTTACTGTAAGGGCGGCGCGCACGATGGGTGCCGCATAACCACACGCTTGTGCAAATCGACAGAGCGCTTTTGCATCTTTTGGCAGGCAGGAACCGCCAAACCCCGCACCCGCGGCGAGGAATTTTGGACCAATCCTGTCATCAAGTCCGACCCCCGCCATCACCTGCGATACGTCTACTCTAGGAATGTGCTCGCAAATGTTTGCCATCTCGTTTGCATACGATATCTTCGTGGCGAGAAAGGTGTTGCTCGCGTATTTCACCATTTCCGCTGATTCGAGGCTCATTCTCAGCATGGGAACAGATTGCTCGTAGAACTCCGCGAAAAAGTCCGCAAGCAGTTGGCCAGATCGCTCGTCGTACTCGCCGATCACCACACGATTTGGATGCAACGTATCCTTAACTGCTGAGCCCTGTCGCAAGAATTCAGGATTCATACATATGCCAAAATCGCGACCTGCAGCTAGTCCAGACATCTGCTCAAGGGCTGGCTTCACCACATCTCTAGTCGTGCCGGGCGTCACGGTGCTCTTGACTATCACAAGATGGTAAGCGCCTCTGTTTCTCAGTGCTCGCCCGATGTCCTCGCTTGCACGGATTACGTGACGCAGATCGATCGTCCCGTCAGCTCGTTCCGGAGTGCCGACAGTTAGGAACGTCATGTCAGTGTGGCCTACTGCCTCTGTGCGGCTCTTTTCGGCGCGCAGGTATCCAGACTCGATGGATTTTTTTAAAGCATCATCCAGCATAGGCTCGTGAAATGGCGCCTGAGCGGCATTGATCATGCGCACCTTGTCTTCGTTCAGTGTCGACGCAATGACCTGATAACCCCGTGACGAAAAACACACCGCTGTGCTCAATCCAACGTAACCAGTACCAACGATGGAAATGCGTGGCGTCGAGATCACGTGTCCCCATGCATTTGAAGTGTATGTAAAGATTCCGTTTGATCGTCTTCAGTCGCTGCTCCGGTTCTTCGGTGGTCTTGCCTGCCATTGATAGCAATCAAGAAAGCAATCACAAAGCTTTTGAACAAAGATCTTTTTTGAGTAGTACGCCGCACACGGTCCTGCCCACTCGGCAAATAGCATCCCGGTGTTGTTCGCAGCTTTGCTTAACAATCGGTAAGAGATGCGGGACGCAGCATAGCCACTCTCGCGACATTGATGTCGTTTGATATAGAGCACCAGAGCTCACCGGTAAGCGGCCGGCTGCCTGTGCCATCAGTGCCACGGAGTTAGCCTCAATGTCTCGTGCACTAGGAGCATAATGATAAGAAAAGCCGTCATACCGGCAGCGGGCTTTGGGACGAGACTTCTGCCAGCAACGAAAGCGCAGCCAAAGGAGATGCTACCCGTCGTTGATAAGCCGGTGATCCAATACGTTGTCGAAGAAGCGCTATCTTCTGGGATAAAGGACATCCTGATAATAACGGGACGAAACAAACGAGCCATAGAAGATCACTTCGATAGAGGGACAATTGACAACAGGTACTTGCTTGAAATAGATGAAATGATGGACGAAGTGAGTCTTTTTTATACCCGCCAGAGGGCCCCAAAAGGGCTTGGAGATGCCGTCTACTACGCTAAAAGCTTTGTCGGGGACGAGCCATTTGCCCTGCTGTTAGGTGACACTATAACCATCCCCGAGTGTTTACGAGAACTAATAGCGAAATACGAGGCTTTCAGGAAATCTATCATAGCCGTTGAAGAGGTTTCTAGGGAGAAAATAAGCAGCTATGGGGTAGTTCAAGGCAAGGAAATTAAAAGAGACGTGCTGCTCGTTGAAGATCTAGTGGAAAAGCCTCTTGCGGAGAGCGCACCGTCAAACTTAGCGATCTTGGGAAGATATATCCTGACCCCGGCAATATTCAAAGCAATCGAAAAAACCCCGCCGGGAAAGGGAGATGAGATTCAGCTTACCGATGCACTTCGTAAGCTTGACGAGATGAGATACGCGTACATTTACAGAGGTTCAAGGTACGACATAGGAAATAAGGTTGACTGGATAAAAGCAAATATTGAGCTTTTTTTGCAAGATGAGCGATTCCACGGAGAAATTGAACGTTTTTTGCATATGGTGGGACGGGATGAAGATGAACTCGAGAGAGGTTAGAGAGATAATCGCTAATCTAGGTGACGTCACTGAAAAAGTCGCCGACAAGACCGTTTTGGTGACAGGAGGTGCAGGATTTCTAGGCTCGTGGTTGTGCGATATACTCGTTGAACTCAACGCAAACGTGATTTGTTTGGACAACCTTGCGAGTGGCCTCGAATCTAACGTGTCAGGGCTACGGGGCAAGGACAACTTTGCATTCATCAGGCACGACATAACGCGTCCGATCTTTTTCGATGAAGCTCTAGATGTGGTGCTGCATCTCGCGAGCAGAGCTTCCCCGTTTGAGTTTCAGCGGTTTCCCATCCAGATTCTTAAGGCAAACACATTGGGAATTTGGGTAGCACTTGGCATAGCGAAGAGGCACAAAGCGCGACTTCTCTACACATCGACGTCCGAGATATACGGAAACGCAAAGGAGATACCGACGTCAGAAGAGTACACCGGAAACGTAAACCCCACCGGGGCAAGAAGTTGCTATGACGAGGCGAAGAGGTGTGGGGAATCCTTTGTCGCGGCGTACAGGTTAGAGCACGGGATGGATGCGAGGATAGCACGACTTTTTAACACGTACGGGCCGAGGATGCGTGCAGATGACGTATATGGGCGCGTCGTGCCTCGCTTTATCGAGCAAGCGCTAAAAGATTCGCCCATCACCGTATTCGGCGATGGATCGCAGACAAGAAGTTTTTGCTATGTCACCGATCAAATAGAAGGGCTGCTTAGGTTGGCTTTCTTAGAGGGTCTAGATGGAAAGACCGTGAACATCGGAAACGATGAAGAGATCTCAATCGCGGCACTTGCAGAAACTATAAAGAAACTTACAAATTCCAGATCAGAGATCAAGTTTGAAAATCTGCCCAAAGACGACCCTCTACGGAGAAAGCCAGACATCAGCAAGGCCAAAGATCTTCTGAAATGGAAACCGGCGGTAGACTTAGAAAAAGGGCTGGAAAGAACAATTCAGTGGTTTAGGATGAAGTAATCGTGCCAACACAGTACGACGTAGCGGTCGCATACAGGATATATCCGAAGGTCTCAAAGGTTCCGCCTGTCTTCCCCAACGACAAGTACAAGTTATCAGAGCTCTGTCTGAAGAGCTTTAAGGACTCCCTGGGCTCACTAAAAGTAAGAATGTTCGTACTCCTCGATAATTGCCCCCCGAACTATGAGGACTTGTTTAAAAGATATTTTGACGAACACGACTTAGAGCTAATCAGGCTAAATGGGGTTGGAAACCGCGCGACCTTTGATATGCAGATCCACATCCTTTTGGATCAAAACTTCTCAGAAATTATCTATTTTGCTGAAGATGATTACCTATATCTGCCAAATCAATTCGAAAGCATGGTGAAGTTTTTACGAGAAGAACAGCAGGCCGACTTCGTCTCTCCGTATGATCATTTGGATTACTACGTGCTAGATTTCCATAACCAAACAAAAAACTTCAATAAATTTTGCGACGAAAAACATTGGAGAACCGTGGCTTCCACTACTTTGACCTTCCTCACGACGAAAATGAAACTGGAAAAAACTCAAAACATCTTTCGAAGTTATACGAATGGAAATGATGACGTAAGTTTGTGGATAAGCTTAACAAAGCACAAGTTGTTCAACCCTGTTGCCATATTCACATACCACTACAGGACAACATTACGATTCTTGCGAGTCATTTTGCTTGCCTGGCAATTCTGCTGGAGGCAAATCTTATTTGGCAAACGATGGAATCTGTGGGTTCCTATTCCGAGTATTGCTACCCACATGGAGAGCACCGATCTAGCCCCTAATTTCAACTGGCTGACGAAACATAGCGAAACTACTGAGCAAAATATTCGCACAAGCGACAACGGATATTGCTGACGCTTTTTTGCACTCCAAACATCTCAGTGAAATGTGATCGATATTCACTTAAATCATCAATCAATTTAGAAAATCAACACGTTTTTTGCAGATCGACCAGGGACAATTTGATGAACCTATGGAAGTGGAGTATGTTGACGGTTCATGTTTGTTGACAAGAGCGGGGGCTATAAGAGAGATCGGCTTGCTTGATCCTGCATATTTTACCTATCAGGAAGAAACCGATTAGTGTATTCGGGGACGCAAAGCAGGTTATGAAGCAGTTTATGTCCCAAAATCAAAAATTTGGCATAAGGTTTCGGCATCGAATATTGGTTTGAAAAAGGAGTACTACTGAACTAGGAACGCATTTTGGTCTCTAAAAAAACGTGCTTTAAGCGGACAATATTTCTTATTTATTTTGTGCTTTTTGTCCAGAATCTATTTCTAACCTTAGCAGACGTATGCATTTAATTTAACAGTTGTCTCACTTTTATCTCAAATTGGTCTGTTTGGAACTGTCGACTTGTTTCAATGGCTGCCTTAGCCAATCTTGTCCTTTTTTCCGGATCTTTTATCAGGGTGAGTGTGCTCCTTTTCAAGTCCTCTATATTACTCCAGAGCAGTCCATTCAGTTCGTGGTGGACAATTTCGGGTTGTCCACCCTTACCTACGACGACCGGAATACACCCGTACGACATTGCCTCCGCCGTCACTATGCCAAAGTGCTCCATCTTTTCGGGATGTCTGTTTTCATCTTCATTAAAGCCTGTAGCGTGCCAAAACAGTGTGGATCTGCTATATAGGTCCTTCACAGTTTCGGACGGGGCGTTAAAATGGAAGAAAATGGGGTACCCCTCAGCCTCTTGTTCGCACATTTTTGCATATAGCTGGTCCCTCTTGTTCGACACACCGCCAACCAAATGATATTCCCAGTGAGCGTCATCCATCTTAGCGTTCTTGCACAGTTGTTTGAAAGCTTGGATCATTTCTAGCTGTTTTTTATTGTGCCCTCCCACAAAAAATCGCCCGACGCTTAATATAAAGCGTTCCTTCAAGATATGATGTTGGGGCGGAATATCAATCGGCGGGTATACCACATCAGCTTTCCTCGCGTATTTTTGCTCAACCGTTTTTTTTACAAAATTTGAATAGACGACAATTCTGTCATAGGTTGCAAGATTTGAGTCAACGAACAATTTCATGCCGGCCCAGCCAAACAACACGGAAATTTTTCTTGCGTTGGTTGGGGGAACTTGAACTATCACGATGTTTTTGTTTGCGTGGGCAGGTTGAGGAAAGATTGTTCGTCCTCCCCGCGCTTGATTTATAAACAGGTCGTATTGCTTGGTGCATTTTGACAGCACTACTGTTTTTGTTAGTCGATTAATAAAAAATTCTTTTTTGGCTATACCGGATATTTCAAGAACCTTTAAGGTTACATCCTCTAGATTGACGTTTAATCGGTTTTTCAACGTCCTTAGAACTCCCGCAACCTCTCGCTCCGTTATATCAAAAGTCAGGAGATCCACATCGTGCTCCCTGCTAAATATCTCTGCGATTTTACATACGTACTTCTCTCCACCGCTATACGCTAACAAATGTGGAGCAAAGATTCCGACTCTCATTAGAAGCCTCCCAAGTCGACAAATCAAGTCTTTGATCGACCGGACTTAGTGCGGGTAGTTCATGGTTCCACAGTGCCTGCAATTGCTACAAGCAAACGGCGCAAATAGAAAGTGCGATAGATCGAAACACAGGCATTTGACTTTAGTGACCAAAGTCCGTTGAATTGATAATTACTTTTTGATCCCCACCGCTTATCTTTTCTTTGATTAGTGGACGGGAAGGACATTTGACAGGACAATTTGATCGAGAGCCTGCTTCCAAAGGGGCAAACTGTGACGCTGATCTGATGCTTTCAAGCGAGTCTGATTCTAGGCGTGCTCTTCTTTTGTGTTTTTCTCTCGTCCGACGTCAAGAAATACGATCAAGAATAGCCAAATGATGGCTAACCGTGTCGACGCATCCACACTTCTTTGAGTCTTGACCGGATACTAAAAGAGTACGGGAGTATTTGGCTCCAGATCTCCCTATCAGACACTTTGCGCTTTGATTGGATACAGCGCCGCCTTGTGAGCGTGCTTCTAAGATGCACAATATTCCATACGAGCGCTTTCAGAAAGCCATAGGGCTCGTTGAGATTCAGACTGACAATGCTCGCGATTATAGACCTAGAGAGCGTCAATACGATCGTGAGGGGCAAAACGAAAACAATAGTCCGAGTCGAGTAGTTCTTGAGCATCACCCTGAGTGTATTTCTATCGTGCAGGTATGCCGTGAAAGGATTGCGTTGTCCAAAAGTCGCGCTCAGTTTATGATAGCAAACGGACTCCGGGCAGTAGATGACTTTGAAACCAATCAGCCGTGCCATCCACGATAAATCGACGTCCTCGAAGTACGCGAAGAGTAGTGGATCGAAGCACTCACCTGAGAATGCGAACAGGACGCTATTCCTTATCAGCACGCAAGCGGCGCGCGCATAAAAAAATCCGCCCTCTCCATTTTTCTCGTTTTGGTCTTCGTCTCTCTCTGACGCGTCTTTGGCATTACTGAACCCCGGACGATCACGCGCGTTTCCGTTCTGGGTCGTGGCGGCGTAGGTCAATATTTTTGGCTGGACTAGTCCTATTTGTCCGTCGCGTTCAGCGGCATCAACGAGCTCACTCAAAAAGCGTCTGTCAACGACAGTGTCATTGTTGAGCAACAAAACGTAATCGGGATGCAACGCGTTTAAGGCATATGCGACTGCGATATTGTTGCCTTCGGCAAATCCGTAGTTCTCGTCATTTTGTATCACAGTGAGCGCATGATTGGATCGCACTCGTGCCATCTCGCCGCCGCGGCTTTCTGCATGTTGTGCATGGGCCCCATAATGCACGACCATTGTTGGCTTATTTCTGATGAGGTGTTGGGTAATACGAGACGTAAGCGTTCGCTTGTTCCTGCAGTAGGCATCGATCTCAGCTAGTGATTCGTCCGTGGAAGCGTTGTCCACAAGAACGATGTGATAGTTGTCATAATCGATGTCATACAAAGATTCCAAACACTCTATGGTATCCTGCCATCCGTTCCAATTCAATGTGATAATCGTCACTCTTGGATTCATGGCCGGCGGAGGTAAGAACAGTTAGGGCAGGCATGGCGTTCCTCGACATACCAGTTGCGTTGTCTCTCGGTAGCGAGATGCTGCGCGATCTTGTTCAGGCGCGAGATTATGCAGGCCCACGACGCGATCCTGCATATTCGATATGCTCTGGAGGCGGCTAAGGAGCCGCTTACTTTCTCCTTCTCTTGACTCGTGTCTCTCAACTCTTTTAGCACGTCTGGAATCTCCTTTCCTAACTGAATTCTCACAACAACTGTTATCGAATTATGCTACAGTAATGAATTTGTCGAGCTAATTGTCGCGAGCAGCTGCGTGCGTGATATTTATCTGTGAAGGCGATGGAAACGCTGAGCACTGCAACACAAAAAACGCAATAACTCCTTAGTCGTCTCAATAAGAACGAAAGACTAATTCTGAGCCCTTTTATCCATTAAAACTCTATCAAATACTTCGACATATTTCTCGGCAGTTCTATCCCACGAAAATAACTTCGCGCGATTAATGCCTTTGATGCTCATTTCTCTTTTCAGCTCATCATCTGTCAGGACTTTTATCATGGCTTGTGCCAATTCTGTAGTATTAAGCGGATCGATTAGCACTGCTGCATCTCCGACTACTTCTGGCAATGAAGATACGTTTGACGTAATAACCGGGCAACCTTGGGCCATAGCTTCCAAGACTGGCAGCCCGAATCCTTCGTAAAGTGATGGATATACAAAAACAGCAGCATTCCTATATAAAGCGACGATTTCTTCGTCTGTTAAATATCCGCATAGTGATATCTTTATTCCCTGATTTCTGCGTGTTACTGCTTCGAGAGTTGAGTCAAATCGTGCTCGAACGCGCTCTCGTATGTTGCCCACGATTGTCAATTCTGCATCAGGATGCTTTTGGTGAACCATTTCAAAGGCTTGAAGCAATCGCAAATGATTTTTTCGAGGCGACACATCTGAGACAATCAGCACCTTTTTGTTGTTAAAATGGGTGCGGGGGCTTTTTGGTTCAACAAATGAACCCAGGTACACGACGTCGACGTCTTGTTTCCGAATCCGCCAAAATACTGCTGCATCTTTCTTTGTAGATTGAGAATCAGCAACGTACCTCCTCGGGACTTTTGACAGATATTTCTGATAGTTTTCATAGATTTTGCGCGTCCTTTTATATTCAATATGATCTTCCGGGAACAAGTAAGGGGTGAAATCGTGAAGGACTTGAATGATGCTGGAATCAGACCAAAAGCCGAACTTGGCCAAAACAAAAACAAAGGGCAACCCACCGATCGGGACTTTTAGACTCGGAATGGACCAAGGGATTGACATACAAAGAAAAATATCATTTTGCTTGTACAGTCTGATCAATTTTAAAAAATCGGCTGGTTTCCGCATATTTACTGGATGTATTGAGACTTTGTCGTTGACCAAAACTGAGGGGTCCACCAATTCCTCATTACGAGGCGTTATAATCGAGATCTCAGTAATCTCGTCAAACACGCAAAATCTCCTTAGTAACTCTTCAGCAACGCGCGGAATCCCACCTTTATTCTCTGGGAATGCTACAAATACGGCGATTTTCATAATCCTGTTGCAATGCTTACCGAATACTAAGAGAGTTCATAGTGAACGCACACGATACTTGCTTCCTTGTTATCTTGGCAACTGCATGAGCCTTTCGAAAGAGGCTTCGACAATCGGACTAAATCGAAATAGTTAATAATGGGTATTGCACGATGTTCTATAAGCTCTTAGACCCAAAAAAGAGAAGCCCGAGCCGGCTTAGGCTCGGGGGCGGTGCTGTAGATCTGCGCTCTGTTGCAGCAAAGGTGACACTAGAGTACAGATCTGCAACTACTGTCTATGATCCATCTACTATTTTCTTGGTGCTACCACTTTAATATGACGGTCAAGTTTTGGTCTGCTTTAGTCTTCTGAGGCTGCGCTGGGGGGGTAGATGGTAATGTGACCGGGATGCTCAGGCTAAGCCCCTGAAAACAGCCACCTCGCGGTGCTTCGCGAGGGCGGCGGCTAATGGCAAAGGCAATCACGCAAACGTCTGTAGCTGAGTGCTCGTGCACCTCCGGGGATCAGGTGTAGAAAGATACGTGGCGTCGCACTATTGCCGCAAACTTATTGAAGAAAGCGGGCTGATGCTGGTGACTCTGTTAATTATTAAGGACATAGAATGTATTACTGAAAGGAGCCGGGGTCACAGCGAAGCGCAGCAGCCGGATGGCAGCCACAATTGCGCTGATAACCATTATCGTAATCGTTGATTAAAGACTATTTTGATCATACGCCCTGCGTTTACAAATTGTCCCCAGTCAACAGCAGCATCTCCTTTGTCGCTAGCGAATAATGTGTAGCTTTATCAATTGACGCCATCATCTCGTCATTTTGCGTCTTAATCCCGCCGCGGCCCTTGCATGTACCCAAATCATTTCCCGTAAGCCCGTTCACATACTGTGAAAGGCCGTTGGCACCCTGCAACTTCTAAAGAATCGCGCGCTATTAATTAGCCCACGCGACTTGCGGTTGATATGTCCAAGATGGTTCCGCGCAGTTTTTCAGTTTTTTAAGAGCGGGGGGGTTTTCGATCGTGATACTCCTATAGGTGCGTGTGTCGTTGGTACCGGAATTCGTGACCCGTTCTTATGAGCTGACCTGCCTCGTTGTTTTTCCCTTAAGGGATAGTTGAGTGTGTGACCAGTAGAACTCCCTCCGTACCCCCTGTTGACAGCTGCTGTTTGCATCAACTGCGATTGTCTCTCGTGATGCTTTAGTCCCGTGCTCATTTGCTAATCTGGGGGATGTAAACTTAACAGGGGTTGTTTCACTGGCATTTATAAGCGTGATTACACGTAAGTTACCGCATCTACTCGATACCCACGTGTTTGGTTGAGATAGTGCGGACGAGAGTGAAGTAGGCTCGAAAAGATAAAATAAGCCGGTGCCAAGAGGTGATGGGCGGCAATCTGCACGCTCACTCGATGGACGCGACCTGATATGCGGGCGAAAAACATGAGCACTGCACGAACCATAGCAAGAAGCTCCATTCTTTTGCTGATTGGGCAGATCGTTAGTTTGGGTCTTGCAGCTGTCTACGCGATTGCAATCGCTCGATATCTCGGCGTTACAGGCTTTGGATTACTGAGTACTGCAATAGCATTTACTGCAGTTTTTGCTCCTTTCACTAGTCTAGGGCTCACCACGTTAGCTACACGAGAGGTTGCGCGAGACAAATCCTTAGCCGGAAAATATCTAGGCAATTTGATCATCATCGAGATCGCGCTGGCGATGGGCACGTTCTGCTTGATTGCTCTTGCAGCGCACGTCTTACGATACCCTCAAGAAACAATCATCTTGATTTACATTTTGGCTCTTTCCGTGGTCTGTGCAGGTTTCACCGGTGTTTTCCAGTCACTATTTCAAGCCTTCGAGAGGATGGAATACCAGTCGATAGGGTTGATCATAAACAGTGTCGGTATTTTCGTCGTTGTCATATGGGGAATCACTGCGCGGTTGAGTGTCGTTTGGTTCGCCTCTGCGTACTTCGCAGCCAGCTTGGCCGTTACGATCTATACCGTGACAGTCTATAGTAAGAACTTCGGTCTGCCTCACGTTGAGATTGATATGAGGTTTTGGAAGAGAATACTTCCACAGGCGCTGCCTTTTGCATTAACCGGACTGTTTACTACGATTTATTTTTACATCGATTCAGTCCTTTTGTCGGTGATGAAAGGGGCTGAAGCCGTTGGCTGGTACAATGCTCCCTATCGATTGATCGCTGTCCTACTGTTCATCCCAACGGTAATCAGTACAGCGGTATTTCCGGCAATGTCGCGCTTTCACTTAACTTCACAAGACACTTTCAGGCTGATTTATAAAAGATATTTTAAGTACATGGCCATTATCGCAGTTCCCATCGGTGTAGGAACAACGCTGCTTGCTGGCCAAATTATCACGCTTATCTTCGGTGTCGCCTATAGCAACTCCGCAATAGCGCTTCAAATACTTATCTGGGCCACGGTTTTCATATTCCTCACCGCAGCCTTTCTGCGACTGTTTGAGACTTCAAACAGGCAAATGATAGTGACAAAAATTACGGCGGTTGGCATGGTAGAAAATGTAACACTGGACCTGATACTGATACCCCGATTCAGTTACGTTGGTCCCAGCATCGCGACTGCCGCTACTGAGTTAACGGTTTTATTGCTTTGTGTTTTCATAAGTTCTAGGGTCACCTACCCGCTCTCCAGAAAGGACGTAGCAAGTTTGGTCAAGATCGGTGCGGCGAGTTTGTTGATGGGTTTGTTTATTGTTTACTTGGGGAACTTTAATCTGCTGTCAGTTCTTCCTGCGGTACTGTTGTACTTCGCTTTGCTCTACCTCTTACGCGTGGTTGATAAAGAGGATATTGCGCTGTTCCGGAACATAGTGCGAGGAGGCTGAGTTCGAGAAACTTGAGCCTGCGTCAACACAAAAAGAATACCCTAGATCGGAGTAATCTGACAGCACGCAGCATCGCGTTGCCCTTGGAAGCAAGCTTTCGATCGATTTGTCCGTCAAATGTCCCCCCCGGTGCTTATCCACTAATCAGACAAAAGGATAAGCGATTGGCATCAAAAAATAATTAGGGATTCGAAGGGGGCATCCGGACGCTTGCCATGGCGCAGCACTTACGAATGCAAGGAGATTGCCCCCCCGCACCGCGATAACACCGCGTACTCATTATCACTCGCTGCCGATTCGTAACGCGTTAAGGATGACTGCGAGGCTTAGCCCCATGTCACCGATCCCGACGGCAAGTCATAGGGTGATGATTCCAGGAAAGGCGAGCACAGCAAAAGACCCTTTGATTAGGATCGCCGCGATCACGTTCTCTCTGACCACAGACATCGTCTTTTGCGAAGATCGCAACACGGCGTAGCACTCGCTCAGCGGAAGCTGATTAGCGATCGCAGCCGCTGCGCGCTCCTTGTCACCTGTCTGCACGACGGTTTTGATGCCGCACGCGATCAGCCAAATTTGTCGTTGTAGAGCTTAATTGAATGCACTATTGCGTTTTTGGCGCTTTCAGATCCTTCCCAACCAGTCACATCGGTTTTTTTGCCCTCAAGCTGCTTGTAGACCGTGAAGAAGTGTCCAATAGCTCGCATTTTGTGCGGGGGCAGATTGCTTATGTCGGTGACTTCCGCGTACATCGGATCTTTATCGGGTACGGCCAAGACCTTGTCATCGTTGTCCCCACTGTCAATCATCCGCATCAAGCCGATGGGCCGCACAGCAATGAGGCATCCTGAAAAGGTTGGTTCATCCATCAGAACCATGACGTCCAGGGGATCACCGTCGTCGTAATACGTCTGCGGGATGAGTCCATAGTCAGTCGGGTACTGCACCGGTGAATAGAGCACCCGGTCAATGGCAAAGATCCCGAGATCTTTATCGTATTCGTATTTGTTCTGGGACCCTTTTGGGACCTCGATCAGCGCGTAAACGACTTCTGGCGGGTTAGGTCCAACAGGAAGCGATTTCCATAGATTGGTCACGGTAACACCTGCTGCCCTATACGCCTCCGCTCTATAAAAAACTGGAGTCGTACTCCTTCGCTTCTGGCCGAGCGCAAATTCATACTCAGTGCGCTGCGCACGAGCTGATGACGAGCCCCACTCACGGTGGGGGCTGGACGACACGGCAGGAATACGTTTAAGCGAGCGAGCAACGTCATGGCGTGATGGCATGACGCTGTTAATGACACCAATTTGCACGTTATGCAAGCACTTTCGCGAGGTGAGTTTCCCCCAGGCAACGTGTGAGGCCTACCCCGACGGTATACGCCCCGCTATACATTCTTGGGAACACGATCACCGCGTTCCGTTTCCCAACGATCAAGGAATCCTTTTTGAACCGCGAGCTGACGAAGCAGCCCAGTTCGTCAAACGCTATCTCATCACCATGGATTCGTCATAGCACGCCGGCAGTGCCTTCGTTCGTTGTTGCTGCGAATTGCTTGATCAACGCGTTCGCGCTTTCGCTCTCCGGTAGATTGTTGTGATCTCTGACTCCAGCGTTCCCGCGTGGGATCTGCGCTCGTGGAATACAAAAAGTGGCGCGATTACTTTCGCGCTACTCTTGCCAAACCGTTATTCTAGGGGATGGCTACCTTGTGTGCGATGCTAAGGAATCTAGCCGAAGTGGATGCGCTCATCTCTGAGCTCGGCGATGTGCACGGCGCGCACGCTGAGAACGCTGCCGAAAAACTGATGCAGGCATGCTCGCGCGGCGGCGAGGCGTTTCAGTACCTCCAGGAAAGAGCATTCGACGGCGCGATATCGGAACGGGCGAGAAATCATCTGTATCTAATAATAGCGAAGATTCGGACGTGGATGACTCTCCACAACGCCTATGGATGGACGGAATCCAATTACGCCTACTAACCTAGGCGCGATGACGGATCCAAGGTTAGTACGTGGAACCTTTGAACGGTACCGAGCACATCCTGCGAGGGAACGCTGCCAGCCGCCGCAGCGTGGATGCGTTACGTTTCAATAAGCGTCGACACGTCCCCTTCGTCGATGCCGAGTTCCCGCGCCTTGAGCACCCTTCGCATGATCTTCCCGCTGCGCGTCTTCGGGAGCGTGGCGGTAAAGGCGATCTCTCCTATGACGGCAATGGGCCCGAGCTCGTGCCGTACGTGCTTTTTAAGCTCGTTGATGAGCTCTGGAGTCCCTGCGTATCCCTCTTTGAGGATTATAAACGCCTTTATGACCTCCCCTCTGATGGGGTCGGGTTTGCCGATCACGGCTGCCTCCGACACCGCTTGGTGACTCACAAACGCTGATTCGATCTCGCTGGTGCCGACGCGGTGCCCAGCGATCTTCAGAACATCATCGGCCCGCCCCTGTATCCAGAAGTAGCCGTCTTCATCTTTGCGTGCGATGTCTCCTGACACGTACACCCCCCCTGGTATCTGCTCCCAGTAGGTCTTTTTGTACCGTTCTGGGTTGTTGTACAGCGTACGGAGCATCGACGGCCACGGCGTCGTTATAACGAGCAGCCCGCCGCGCCCTGGCGGCACGGGTTTCCCGTCTAGGTCCAAGACATCCGCTTCGATGCCGGGGAGAGGCTTCGTCGCCGACCCTGGTTTGAGCGCCGATACAGGGAGTGGTGAGATCATGAAGCAGCCGGTTTCCGTCTGCCACCACGTGTCCATGATTGGACAGCGCAACCCTCCAACGTGTTCGTAGTACCAGACCCACGCCTCTGGGTTGATCGGCTCTCCGACCGTGCCGAGAATCTTGAGAGAGCGTAGGTCGCAACCCTGCGGCCATTTCTCCCCGAAACGCATGAGGTGGCGGATGGTGGTCGGTGCAGTATAAAACTTCGTGACAGCGTTGCGTTCCACCACTCGCCACAGGGCGTCAGGTTCGGGATAGTCAGGCGCGCCCTCGTAGATGAGGCTCGTGGTGCCGGCGAGCAACGGTGCGTAGACGCAGTAGCTGTGGCCCGTTATCCATCCGACGTCAGCAGTGCACCACCACACATCATCGTCGTGTATGTCAAATACGGTTTGTAACGCGGTAGTCGTCGCAACCATATAGCCTGCGGTCGTGTGAACGACGCCTTTTGGCATCCCGGTGCTCCCGGACGTGTAGAGGATAAAGAGCGCATCCTCTGCGTCCATAGGTTCAGCAGCGCATTCGGCGTTTGCTCCGTCGATGAGCTCGTCGTAAAGAATCTCTCTCCCAATGGGTTCAGAGACCGGGTTACCCGCGTGCCGCACTACCACCGTCGTTTTGATGCTTGGGCTTGCGCCGACAGCTTCATCTGCCACGCTTTTTAGGTCTATTACCTTTCCCCGGCGGAACGTGCCGTCGGCGGTAATAAGGATCTTGGCGTTCGCGTCGTGAATCCGGTCAGCCAACGCTCGCACACTAAATCCAGCATACACGGCGCTGTGCACCGCTCCGATCTTCGCGCACGCGAGCATTGATACGGCAGCCTCGACACACGACGGGAGGTACATCGCCACACGGTCCCCCTTTCGCACGCCGAGCTTCTTAAGCGCGTTCGCCATCTTGTTCACCTCGCTGGCGAGCTCGGCATACGTGACCTTGTATTCCTCTCCGCGTTCGTTAACGTAGAGGAGCGCGACGCGGTCGCGACGTTCGGTGGCGAGGTGACGATCCACTGCGTTGTGCGTGATATTTGTCCTGCCGCCAACGAACCACTTGTAAAAAGGCGCCTCGCTTGAGTCGAGGACTTGCGTCCACGGCGTGAACCATTCAAACTGCCGCGCCTTCGCCGCCCAGTACGCCTCGATGTCCTGCCCTGCCTTCAGTTCCGCTTCCCAGTCTTTCACGCGCGCTGCCTCGACGACCGCTGCGCTCGGGCGAAACACCCGCTTCTCGTGCAGAAGGACTGAGGTTGTCTCTTCCTCTTCGATAGCCACCTGGATCACCTGTGTTACCGTTTGGTGAGTTGGATGACGTAAGCGTCATCCACACGCACCGTATACGTTCGCCCATATACATAGGCCCTTGCCTTTTTTTGCTGGTGAACGCGCCGCCGTAACAAGTCGAGGACTTGCTGAAAAAACGAGGCGGGTAAAAAACGGCTGGGTCGCAGATCCTGGTCGTGCTTTGGCGCAGAAACGACGGCAAACCGAAGGCTTTTTCCCTGACCTACAATCCGCCTAAAAGCACCAACATAACGCGTGACCTGCCGCGCTGAGTGGTCATCAGTTTCTGCGTCCTCGCTGTGCTGGGCCTAGCAGACGAAACCGTAACGCACGCTTGCTGCCAACATGGCCAGCCGGGCCCTCCCGACGTGCAGACGTCGTTGTGGCTCAGCGGTCTCTTAGGTGACGCCCGCGGTTATCGGCGCAGTGTGCGGCTGTTCTTATTCACGCGCTATTTTACGGCACCGGAAGATGACCGTGCCCCCTTCTGTGTACGGCGGCCCCGGATCGACGCACTGCATGTAGGCGTGCGCGGGGTCTTCAGACGTCGTCAAGCCAAGGGCAACGGGGCACCAGGTGTGTTCGAGGATCGTCGTATAATGGAGGAGCGTCGAGAGCGCGTGGGTACAAAGTGCGTCGCTTTCTGCCACTACGATAGTGGGCCCGTCAACGATGATGCGGTCCCCGACGGAATGCACTGGGCACGTCCCTCGTATCTCGTGCACCGTAATTTCTAGCATCGCAGTACCTCAAGAGAGAGTCGCAGCCGTCACTTATATCCATTGGTCGACACGACATAAGGGGACCCGTGTAGGCAGACAGCGAGCGAACTGCTGATCGGGGCCTTGCCGATCGTCGGTGGCACCGCTCAAATACCCTAAAATCGCAAGTGAGTTCATCGCTGCTCTTGAAGGCGATAACTCTGTTGGAATTGCTGGCCCGGTTCTGTATCAGGCCGCGAGCCCCGTTGTTCACGCCGCTGGAGGCAGGATAAGGTGGAATACTGGCGCTCACATTACGTGGGGAATAACGACGTGTAAAAGTCATCCAGTCAGATACAGTACGTGGACGACAATGGCTTGCTTAAATCCGCGCCCAAAATTGCTTTCGTGAATAGAGAAACACAGTGGGCACTAAATATGAAAAAATGAGCGTGATCGCTGCGCCCAGGATGCCAATACGCGGAACTAATACTATGTCCAGACCTATCAACACGAGCAGAGCAAGAACGTTGCACACCGTACTCATTTTTGCTCCGGTCGCGCCGACCGATGCCGCAAGCCACGTGTAGCTTAGAAAAACAACATATACCGTTGCTGCGAGTGCAAAAAAGAACGATAGTTGCAGGCTGAATGCGTACTGATGCCCATAGAGAACGAAGGCGATCACTTCCGCACAAACGATGAGTGGCACAAGCACAATGGCCAGATACGGTGTCACTTTGTTTATTTTGAGGAGAAGCGCCAGTTTATCCTTGCTTCGCGATGCATAGGGGAAAAAGGTGGTGTTAACAATGCCCCAAAGCGTCAACGCTATGGTTATTGACGGCAAGAAATACGCGTTATACAGTCCCACAGCAGCGGTTGTCATAAATATGTTGATGAGAATTCGATCGAGTCCCATGAATGCCACAGCAATCAATCCAGGGACCGCAAAGAAGGAGTATCGCATTATTTTTTGCGCCCAATACCAGTCGAACTGACGCGTCAAATGAGCTCTGACGTAGTAAATTACGATCAGGCTGACTGCCAGGTTTGACACTGACAGCGCGTACGCCGCCGATTGCCACGACTTCATGCCGTTCGTGACAAGGGCAAGAAAAAGTGCAAGACACACTACCGATTGGGCAGCGGCGGAAAGCGCATACGCCTTCATGCTGAATAACACTCGCAGAAAATTCAGCGCTAATGTGTAACAGGTAACGGCCACGCCGTATGCTACGGCGAAAAGGAATACGGCCGCAGAGACTCCCAGCAGGTATGATAGTTGCGGGGAAAGAAGAGCGAAGACCGCCGTTGAAGCAGTGATAAGAAGCAGCGCTTCAATGGACGAGGTTGAGATGATGGTAGTCCGAACTGAATCGTTGTGTGTTCCAGAGGCATAGTTGACGGTTGCGACCAGGTTGAGCCCCATCGAGATAGCGGCGATGAGGCTTATTGACATGACGAGGCTCAGATCGCCAAACTCCTGGGGTCCTAAGATGCGCGCCCCAAGGATGAGGAAAATAAATGTCAACGCCGCTCCAAAAAGCGTTCCAATCCCCGCGTACGACGTGCTCAAGAAAAGTTCTGCGGTTTGGTGCCCCAATCGTTCCTTAAAGATGAGCTCATACGGTGTGCTGAGTAAGCGGTACGCAACATCTTTAAGTGACATCGTAGGGTGAACCAGATTGAACTTACTGCAATTTGGTATATAAACTTGTACAGATCGTATTTAGCCAAATCAAGCGAGAAGCCTCCTTGCGACAGCTAGGGGGTGACTCTCCCTGTGGACAACGGCGACGCGCTCCAACGAGCGCGGCTCCCCGACGAGCCTGTCGCTCCGAGCGTCGAAAACGCTTAAGAGCTTGAAGCCCTGACGTAGACCTATGAACGTAGTTGTCCTTCTCGCCACCGGGTTTGAGGAGCTGGAAGCGGTCACGATCGTTGACGTTCTGCGCCGTGCTGGCATCTCTGTGCTCCTCGCCGGGATAGCACCTCCGCCCATAGAAGGTGGGCACGGGATCAAAGTTGAGCCCGACCTCTCTATTGACGACGTTACCACGTACGACGCACTCGTCCTTCCGGGCGGGAGCCCTGGGTACGTCAACCTCGAACGCGATCAGCGCGTTCTGAAACTCATACGCGCAGCATACGACGCAGGCAAATACGTCGGCGCGATTTGTGCTGCCCCGCACGTGCTCGGGGTGGCGGGTATCATGGGAGGGGCGAGGGCGACGTGTTATCCAGGGATCGACATCCCGGGCGCGCAGCGCGTAGAAGAGCGCGTCGTGCGGCACGGTACAATCATCACAAGCCAGGGTCCGGGAACCGCTATTGACTTTGCCATCGACCTTGTGGAAGTGCTGACGACCAAGGAAAACGCGCAGGAAGTGCGGAAGGCGTTGCTGGCGTAGCTCGTGTAGGCACCAGTCCAATCGCGCGCATTTGATACTGTGCATCACCTGACCGTGGACGACCAGGTATAAGAACCGCACCAAAACCGCACCAAAAGTTAACCAGGTTTCATTTTCACGTGGGGTGCACCCACTAGGAAGTGATCTCGTTTTTCGTTCCTTTCACCCCGTGCCTCACTTTTTCATATTATTGAGTTATTTTTATAATTAATTCTAAATCTTACTCATGGTGGGCTAAATGACCCCTCCAGAAATGACTGTTAACGCTCTGACCGAGCCTTTCCTGACATCGTTGGTTGTAGAAACAACGTGAGAGTATTATAGGCTGCCTTGCTTTATAGGAATAACAAATCTTCCATCAATCGTCATTAATTATGTGAAACTTCGCACTAGCAGTGTGCGCTGAGAGTTGCCGCAGGTGTGCTCGCGTTGCATAACGCCCCTCGACAGACGACCAATATTAAAATTTACATTAATTTATAAAAATGTGTTAATAATAAACAATGCTTGATGAGGAGTCGAGCGTAAGAAAGGCAAGACGGTTGGCCCCTCGCACTCAACCGATGCTCACTAAACGTGATTGCGAGAGGCAGAAGGTGGTTACATTTTGGTGCGCTTTTGGTGCGGTTTTTCCTTCAGCGCGTATCGCGAGTGTATGGATTTTGCACGCCGCCTTCAACGGTTTGACTGGGGGCCAACTCTTTAGTCAAATCGGCTGCAAGAATATGGCTGTGCACGAGCACAGCCCCCCATAAAAGCACGCGTCTGTGTGAGCACCCAAAGATGCCGAATGGCCTTAACCACATCATGGTGACCGTGGCACGAAAGCGGCCTCTGTGCGCAAAAGGTTTTAATGCAGGTGAGCCGAAAACGACTACTCAGATGACATCAGAAACGAAACAAACTGTGAACGTGTACACGCTGCCCGTCTGCCCCAACTGCAGTGTCCTGAAAAAGTCACTTATGGAACACGGCATCTCCTTTGAGGAACACGATTTGGACTCGCCGCAGTCGCGGACGACCCTGCTCATGAAAGGGGTCTTTACAACCGTCGCGCCGGTGCTCCAGGTCAAGGACACCTTCTTAACGTTCGATGATCTTTTTCACGACGATGAGCTCGACCTCGATCTGATCTTGAGCCTTTTGCGGTGCTAGAAACCCCGTCCGGCGGCGTTTGTCATCGGGTAGCGGCATGGGTCAGAGGGTCGAAAAGCCCAAAAAATGCGTCGCTCATCTATATTCTCCTTGTTCTTTGAGAGGAGTGCTTATCTTCGTAACAACGAATAGCGCTGCCACCTAAAGGCCCAACATCAAAGCCGTTACAAAAACGGTCACACAAAAAGAATCTAGAGGGAGACGAGGGGCTTCAGCAAAACAGCGACACGCTGAAGCCCGTTCACCTGTGATGCTCGTACTGCCCACCTCCCTTAATTCTTTTTCGATTTGGTGCGGTCCAACGGGGGGGTGATGGCACAGATATATGCAAAACGGCACGTCAGGCTAGCGCTGTTCGGGTGCGTGCGCTGCGGACGCTTTCTGTTCGCGCCGAGCTGGTACGAGCTCGATCGGGATGTGGCGGTGTGCACGTGCGACGCGTCCCGTTACAAGATGACCAACCTGGGCGCCCCCCGTCACGTCCAGGAGTATTGGGACGCTCAGCATAAGGCAGTCTACTCATCGTACCGGCGGCGGCTGAAGCGCCACGCGCTGCCGTCCGTTCACGCCGAGCGTTCGTCCGGTGACACTCGCGGCTGGCGCAAGGGCTGGCGCGAGATAAACGTCGACGAAGAGGACTTAAGCGCGGCAAACCTTGATAGCGCCGCACGGACGCTCTCGGTCTTTGACCCCAACAGCGCTACAAAGGTGGCGAGCGTGCAAAGACAGGTGGCATCAATACTGCACGCTTGCCGTTCAGCGCTCATTTCAGGGCTAAGCAGGGTTGCTGACGTGGAACGAGAAAACAAGGGAAAAGCTTCGTAGGTCTTGCTTAGGACACGTCGCATCGAGCAGAGCAGCCTCGTTGAGCGAAGCCATTACGCCGAGCAAAAATTCTTGTCTTTCGGATAGCTCGGAGTCCGCGACATCGATTGAGCCGCCTGTCGACGTGAGCTCTTCAGGCGGCGTCGAACGAGCGCCGATGTCGAACGTTGCCCTCACGGGTCGGGCCTCGCGCGTGGCGGGCAAGCGGTTGCGATGCAGATCCCAACATTGATTTACTATCGCGGCATAAGGAATAATGTAATAAGCATCAAACTATTACACCGATGGCAGGAGTCATATTCGACGGGAGCTTGGTCCCGTTATGCATCGACAGACGCCTTTTAATTACACACACGCTAACTGAGAATCTGACATTTATCACCAACAGAGTCGAGTGCGTTTTGCTCCTGCGATATTTGTTATAAAAAAGGTGGGCGAATGGCCATATCCACACGAAAGAGAAATCACTCCCCTAAGAAGTCATTGCTCCCGATGCTTCAGCCCCGGACCCTCCAGACGACGCTCCTTGGCGAACAGGCCGAGGAGATGCCCAACGTCAGGACCAGTGACGGGTTTATCCTGCCATGGAACAGCGAAGCGATCGTAAAGCAACTCGTTCGAGAAACGGCCCTGGCGCAGACGTTCTATGGAAAGCGGGGCATGAAGCGGCCCGAGGCGCGGCGCATCGCTGAAGTCGTCGAAAAGAAGATCAAGCCGATGGACGTCCGCGAGCTGAGCGGCCCGCTCATTCGCGAGTTTGTAAACGTCGTCCTGCTCGAGGAGGGGTTTGGCGACTGGGCACGCGCGTGCTCTCGTGTGGGGACGTCACTGTACGACGCTTACCAAATCGACCACGGTGAGGGGTTCGAAGCGAAGGAGAACTCCAATCTGACCGCAAACCCGGAGACGTCAGCCAAGAAGAAGCACGACAAGCTGAGCAAGCAACAGGTGCTGCTTATGCTCCCCCAGAGCATCGGCGACGCCCATCGCTCCGGCGACTTTCACATTCACGACATGGAGTACGCGAACGTGCGGCCGTTCTGTGCTGACTATGACCTGCGGTACTTCCTCTACTACGGTCTGATGCCCGACGGCACCGGAGCACACGCCTCCGTCGCCGGCCCTGCGAAAAGCCCCGAGGTCGCGATACTGCACGCGGTCAAGGCGCTCGCCGCCGGACAGACGAACTGCGCGGGCGGGCAGGGCTTTTACAACTTCTTAACGTTTTTGGCTCCCCATCTCGAGTACCTCGACTACACCCAGATCAAGCAGCTCATGCAAGAGACGGTCTACGAGCTCACGCAAGTGTTCATCGCGCGCGGCGGGCAGATGGTCTTCAGCAGCCTGCAGCTCACCCCGGGCGTCCCTGAGCTGTGGAAGGACAAGCCAATAGTACTACACGGCAAGGTCTGGGATGGCACGCAGGCTCCGCTGCGAACCTACGGCGAGTTTGAACGGGAGGTGCGTCTCGCCTTCAAGGCCATCATGGAGGTTATGACGGCGGGGGATAACTGGGGCAAGCCATTCAACTTCCCGAAGCCCGAGGTGGCGATCGAGCCCTCATTCATCGTGCCGCGCACCGAGGACCTTTACTACGGTCACCCCGAGATCCCCACCATTGAGGACAACTACCAGGCCGCGTTCACGCTCTCGGCCGAGTTCGGCTCGACCTACTTCGACAACATGATTCCCGAGTACCGTGGCGCGGGCAAGGGCATCTCCTGCTACCAGTGCTGCGCGTATATGTTCAAGGTCGATAGAGACGAGGACCAGCACTTTGAGGACAAGCTCTACTTCAGAAACGGCGCGCACTTCTCTATGGGCTCGTGGCACGTCGTCACGCTCAACGTCCCGCGTGCGGCGTATAAGGCCGAACACGACACTGACGCCTTTATCGATAACCTCAAGAACCTCGTCGACTGCGCCGTCGAGTTCTTCAAGATCAAGCGCAAGTGGATGGAACCGCTCCTCGCGGGCAATCGCCTCCCCTTCCTGCAACAGCACCCGCGCGACCCGAATACGGGCGAGCGAGGGCCGCAGCTCTACGACTTTGACAGCCTCGTCTATACCATCGGCGTAGTCGGGGTGAATGACGCGGTCAAGTACCACACAGGGTCCGCCATACACGAGGATCCCGCCGCGTGGGAACTCGCGATACGCGCCATGACGGAGCTTCAGGCGTACTGTCGACAGGTGGGGAGCGAAAACGGCATCAAGATCGCCCTCGCGCGGACGCCCGCAGAATCGTGTGCGCAGCGACTCGCCGTTGCTGATCTGCTCAACCCTGAGTTCACCGACAAGTGCCGCCGCGTCGTGGAGGGGAACGTCTCTGAGGCAATCAAGCGGTATATAAAGTCGAAGTCGCGCGATCTGCCGATCTATTACTCAAACGGCACACACATCCCGGTGAGCGCTGATATCGACCTCTTCGAGCGGCTTCGTTACGAAGAGGTCTTTTACCACTGCTTTGACGGTGGGGATCTGACGCACGTGTTCCTTGGCGAGTCGAAGCCCGACCCTGAAGGGCTTATGGAGCTCGGCTTGAATATCGTCAAGAACACGCAGATCGGGTACTTCGCCCCGGGGCGGGATTTGACGCTGTGCCTCGATGACTCGCACGTCGAAGGGGGCATCCACGAGGAGTGTGCCAACTGTGGTTCGCAGAACGTGGAACACATCGCCCGCGTCACTGGGTACATGAGCGCCGTATCAAGCTGGAACGAAGGCAAGAAGCAGGAGCTCAGAGACCGGCATCGCGTCTCTCTCGGGCGTAGCTGACCTGCGCTTGGGAAGCCGTTCCGCCGCGCGCCATTATAGACAAGGCCGCGTTGCGCGACCGGTCACGCTATGGTTGGTTAGCGCCTGTCAAAAAAACTACCTGCTGCAGGCGCTGCCGCGCTAACGGGAGCCCTGACTAGCCGTTCAAAGTCGGCAACGAGGCTACACCGCAATAAAAACGCAGTGATCGACGTATCGCGTCGGCTAACCGGCGATTACGGAGCTTAGTACTTCTTTCGTCTCGTTAAGAAGTTCTTTCACCGCTCGGGCGCGTTCGGCGTATCCTGGCATGGAGCTGACCAGCCCCTCACGAGTGTCAGCCTTCAGGAAGGCGTCGGGTATCATGTTGATTTTCGCTGGAAGCCCCTCCAGGTATGCCTCCATCGTCTGCATTTGTTCGACGGCGACGTCAGCGCTTTCTACGAGCGGGGCAGCCGCGTCTTTGAGAGCTGCTGTCGCTTTAGCGACTTTGCCGTCGTTCGCCTCATCCAGCGCCTCAGCAACGCGTCGCGCCTCATCATATATCGCGCCGTAGCGCGCGCCGAGTCGCTCTAGGAACGTCGTCCATTCGTCGGCGCTCATGCCGCTGTTCGCCTGCAAGTCACGCCTCACAAGGGGCCTCGCAACGGCGGGCAGTTCTTCGACCACTGCGCCAAAATCATCAATGCTGCGTGAAAACGCGGCGACGCTATCCTTCCCGGTTTCACACGTCTTTATGAGGCGCTCAACCTCTTCTTTTTGCGGCATGCGTTATTCTCCATTCGTCAGATGTTCATCAGTTTTTCTTTCTTTTCGGCTGACAGTTTCGTCCGGCCGCCCATCTGTGATTCAACCATATCCCACAAACGGAGCATAAGTTCTGCAAGCGCTTCGCCGAGTTTGTTTGACTTGAACTCGTGAATATGTATGCCACCGGGACCAGGCACGTCCTTTTCAAGGATAATGACTGCTACCGGGCCGATTGTTCCGCCGAGTCCAAACGCGACGGCGTCGTTCGTCCGTCCTTCACGGCCGCCACCGCCTCCGCCACCGCCCGTTCCAAAGTTGAACTGGTAGATGGGGACGGCGACTTTGTCGCCAAATTCGACGGCCTTGCCCAGGGACTCAACGCCACTGAAAATGGACTGCAAATTGGCGAGGACCTCGCTTATAGTTGCGTTGCTATCCTCCATATAGATCACCATACGGTAATAAAGAGAGCTCGTAATAACTCTTTTGCTAAAATAAGGCTCAAGCGCCATCGAACTTCCGCGCTTACGCCGGCCGCTCACAAGTCAATCGACGAGCCGGAACCGACGATGAGGCGGTAGCCCTTCGGCAGCTTCTGATCGGTCGATCGTATCTGAGTCTTGTCGCCGATCAAACTCTCGACGATCGTTTCTTTGCACGTGATGACGCTATCACCGATGACAATAGAATCTTCGATGTGTGCTCCCGAAACATGCGTGTTATCGCCGATTGATGTGTACGGGCCGATGTACGTCCCTGCGTCGATCGTGCAGTTCTCTCCGATGATGGTCGGGCCGAACACCACGCTCCCTTGTTTCAGCACTGAGCCCCTGCCGATCGATACCCGGCCCTTGACCACGGCACCGCCCTCGACGGCGCCCTCGACGCACGGGACGAGATCGTCGAGGAGGAGCCGATTGACCTCGAGGATATCCTCGGGCATGCCGGTATCCTTCCACCATCCCTGGATGACGTGGTGCTTCACGATGTAGCGGGTATCGATGAGCTTTTGTATGGCGTCGGTGATTTCAAGCTCGTTTCGCCACGACGGTTCGATCTGCCTGATCGCATCGAATATCGGGGTGGTAAAAAGGTACACGCCCACGAGCGCAAGATTGCTTTTAGGCGCTTTAGGCTTCTCAACGAGCTGTATTAGTCGACCGCTCGCTTCGTCAAGCTCGGCGACGCCGTACCGTTCTGGGTCGTCGACGCTCTGAAGCGCAACCACGGCGTCGCACGCTCCCTCATCGAACTCAGCGACCAGCGGGGCAATCCCGTGGCGGAGGATGTTGTCGCCGAGGTAGACAACGAACGGGTCTTGACCCATAAAGTCCTCGGCGCACGCGACCGCGTGCGCGATCCCGAGCGGCGCGCCTTGGTCGATGTAGGTGACGTTCACGCCGCACTGCGACCCGTCACCGATCCGCTCGATGACCTGTTCCCTGCCGTTGAGGCCAAGAATGACTGCAATGTCGGTGATACCGGCCCTTCGGAGGTCCTCAAGTGCGTAAATGAGCACTGGCTTGTTCGCGACGGGGATGAGCTGTTTAGGGCCGCTGTGGGTCAGCGGACGGAGCCTCGTGCCACTGCCTCCTGAGAGCAATAACCCTTTCATCGCCATTCGTCCTGCAGAAGGGTAAGCCCCTCGCGTACGTTCGCAAGGCGCATTCCCAGGGCGCGTTCGGCTTTTTCAACGCTGAGCGAGGAGTTTATCGGCCGTCGCGCCCGCTGCTGCAATGTGTCTGTCTTGGTCACGCTAATAAGCTTTTCATTGAGCTTAAAGACGTCTGCGATCGCGCAGGCAAAGTCGTAGCGATTGACTTGTTCGCGGCCTGAAACGTGATAGACGCCCGTAAGGTCACGCTCACACATGCGTAGCAGAGCACGGGCGCAGTTCCCGACATAGGTCGGCGTGTTGTACTGATCGTTGACCACGTGTATCGGCGCGTTCGCGCGCAGCGAATCGATAACCCACGTTACGAAGTTCGGTCGGTCGGGCCCGTAGAGCACGCACACGCGGCCGACCGCGTTGCCGCTGTGCGCTAGGGTGAAGCGTTCGCCGGCGAGTTTAGACTCGCCGTAGATGTTTATGGGGTGAGTCGGGTGGTCCTCCGAGTAGGGGCCATCCTCCCCATCAAAGACGAAATCGGTCGAAATGTACACGACGTGCGCGCCTTGTTCGCTGCACGCGTCAACGACGTGCTTAGTACCAAGAGCATTTACGTCCCACGCGCGTTTCGGTTCGACTTCGCACGCGTCGACGTTGGTAAACGCCGCGGCGTGTATGACATAGTCAGGGTTAGCGTCCTTTATGGCTGTGCGGACCTGCTCTTGCTGAGTGACGTCCATCTGGAGGCCGCCGTGCAGCGGACGACTGTTGTATGCAGCGACGCTGGCCGTGCCCTGTTTCGACGCCTCTCTGAGGAGGGCGCTGCCGAGTAGGCCGCTTGCGCCGGTAATGAGTACTTTCATGGCTGCGTTCTGATCCCGCGAGCGTGCGCTCGCGTCGTACGCTCCACTCTCGCAGCGTCTAATAAAGGTTTCTAGTGCGAACAGGAGTGCTATGCGCGTCCCTGAGAACAACAGGCGTGTTATCGACTGTCGCGTCGACGTTATCCTGGATGTCGCCTTGCCGCACACGGCGCGTTTCCGCGTTATGCCGAAAAATGACGCCGCGACACACGTATGAGGATATGGCAAATGGCTATGCTACAAAGGATTGCCTCCCATTCAGACATCACAACCTAAGCAGCGGCCTTTTCTGCGCTCTAGGCAAACGTCACCCGCTTCCAGAGAAGAAGGGATGTCCGTGCAACTCGTGCCTCGTGTGGGTCGAGTGCGGCCTCACAGGCCCCTATTTTTGCACGCGGGAGGTGCCCGAAGACGGCATGCGGTGAAGCCTCGCAAGATGTCCTTATATACCCGCCGATGCTTCTGTCACACGCTCGCAACGCTCGGCATGTCAGAGCAAAATGTGAAGCATTACGTTGGCCACGCGCCCGGGACACTCATGGATCTGCTAAGCTTTGCTCTGTTGACCTTCTCTTCAATCATCGTTCTCATTGATCCTATTACCGTAACGCTCGTCTTCGTCTCGCTGATAAAGGACGTTGATCGGGCGCACCAACGAGCGATTGCGCGTGACGCCTCTTTGTACGCGCTCGTTATCCTGCTGATATTCGCCATAGCGGGTCCTGGTATCTTGCAGCTTTTTGGGATAACGCTCGCGGCTCTTCGAATCGGAGGCGGCATCCTCCTCTTCTTGATCGGAATTGAGATGGTCTACGCCCGTGTATCCTACACCAAACAGCCTGTCCCGCAAAGCACAGAGGCCTACGCCGAGGATGTGGCAGTGACGCCGCTAGCAATCCCAATCATTGCGGGTCCCGGGGCCATAACCACAGTCATTGTGCTTATGGGGGATGCTACCGCAGAGGGCTGGGCTGCAATTGCCGTTGTTTTAGCGACCATTTTTGTGGTAATTTACGTGGTCTATTATGCGATGGTTCACTCCTACATCATCGCGGGAGGCATCCGAGAAAAAGAGTTCAAGGTCGTCAATCGCGTTCTCGGGCTCCTCCTCCTCGCCATTGGGGTGCAGTTCATTATCACTGGCATTAAGGCAGCGTTTTAGCCCGCTGTTTCAGTAACATGATAGCTTAGTACACGGCGGCTGGAAAAGAACAAATGACGGCCCCTTTATGGGCAAATAACCCCTATGGTCACGTGAAACGATGTCCCATACAGAAACCTTATGTAGCTTAAGCCAAGAGTCTTTTTGTTAACAGTGAACGTCCATTTTCCGAGGTATGACTTTTATGAAAAAACAAGCAGCAATGATAGCAATATGCGCCGCACTTCTTGTGTGTGTAGCCGCAGCAGGATGTACTAGTTCGACCTCATCGCCGAATGCGTCCGCTACTGCAAATTCTTCATCTCAAACAGCTACAGCGTCTGCAACCGCGACGCCTACACCAACACCAACGCCGCCGCCGACACACTTGACGGTGCTGTTCTTCTACGAGCCTGATTGTCCTTATTGCCAGGCACTCGAGAGCACTGCGAGCTTTCACCAGCTTGAAAACACAAGCAAGGTCACCGTGACGCCGATCCAGAGCTATACGAGCTCACTGACCGATCAGTACAATGTGACGACGATCCCGACGCTAATCCTGCTGAACAACGGCCACGAAGTTGCTCGTTGGGTCGCTCCCACCGATGCTGGTGCTATCAATGCACGAATAGCCAGCCTGTTCAAAGGCGGTTAGCTCAAGTGTATTATTCGCGCTAGGCGCCCGTCGCCGACGCGCACTTTTTCCCCCCGATCATCCCCCACACAGCGGCGCTCTTACTGCTTGCCATTAGGTGTAGTTTCAGCATCATTAGCATCAAAGCAGCGTTCTTGTAACTCACTGCACGCCTCGCTGGGGCAATGATCTAACTATGTGGAAATCGAAAAAAGAAAGATACAGGCCCACTTTCTGGGCAAATAACCCCTAACAGTCACGTGAAACGATGCCTCAAACAGAAACCTTATGTAGCTTAAGCCAAGAGTCTTTTTGTTAACAGTGAACGTCCATTTTCCGAGGTATGACTTTTATGAAAAAACAAGCAGCAATGATAGCAATATGCGCCGCACTTCTTATGTGTGTAGCCGCAGCAGGATGCACTAGTGCGACTTCGTCGTCAACGAATTCGTCCGCTACTGCAAATTCTTCATCTCAAGCAGCAACCGCAACGCCCACGCCAACCGCGACAGCCACGCCAACCGCAACGCCTACGGCCTCTCCTTCGGGAGGGGCAACAAGTTTAACGGTGCTCTTCTTCTATAGTCCAACTTGTCCGCATTGCGAAGCGATTGAGGGACAGGTCCAGCAAATTCCGACCTATGGTGGTAAGGTCAGCGTGCAATGGGTAGACACCACCACCCAGTCAGGCTATAACGAGCTCCATTCATACGGGGCCACAGAAGTCCCGACATTCGTCATTTTGAACGGTGGCTCTGAAGTAGGGAGCCCGTCGGTCGGTCCTACGAGTACTGATCAATTGAATGCTCAAATAAGTAGCCTGCTTAGTTAGGATTAAAATCAGCTAGGTATTATTCGCGCTAGGCGGCCCGCCGCCGACGCGCACCCTTTTTTGTTCCACTCTCTTTCTTTGTGCTCTTACCGTCGAACCACTCG